>Ga0210041_1000074_pt1 | contig 110127 bp, 96 predicted proteins | sample CryGeymeta201503_FD_183973 | JGI IMG/M metagenome (GOLD analysis project Ga0210041, IMG submission 183973) | Groundwater microbial communities from Crystal Geyser aquifers in Utah, USA - Crystal Geyser metaG 2015-03 (SPAdes) (version 2) | ecosystem: Environmental > Aquatic > Deep subsurface >... | reverse complement strand
GAAAAAAGGGTGATTTAATGGGTTTCTTGCAAAAGAATATACGGAAAAATAGACTAAAAGTCAATTTATATCCAATATTATCAATTACTTATATTGTTTTTAAGCAACGACTAAATAGTATCAGAAGCTTAATTTTATCATAGTATTGCTAAAAATTATATTTTATCAAACTCCGAATAGTAATTCCAGTACATTAATTGTCAATTTAATACGCCTTGAATAGGTAAACTACGCCCAATTCGACTATTAGAGACTTGACATTTATTAAAACCTAAAATTATCAATTACAAAAAAGTTTAAAAAGAATGTCCAATACCAAAGAACCAATATAATTGTTTATCTCTCATCCATGAGGTAGTTGTAGGTTCTTTAACTCGAAAAGCTAAATCAATACGAGCGACCAAATAGTTAAAATCTAATCGTAGTCCAAAACCAGAGCCAACTGCTATTTCGTTATAAAAGGAATCAAAAGCAAAATGAGTTTCAGGGTTTGGATTATTACTCCCATTCCAAATATTTCCACTATCTACAAAGAAAGCTAAAGACCAATCAGATGCTAAGAAATTCGAAATAACTTCTTGTCTTAATTCTGCAAAACCTGCTAATTTAATCTCACCGCCATTTGTTTGTGAAACATTGTCTTGAATAGGGCCTGGTCCTAAAGTCGCAGGCGCCCAACCACGAATGTCCGCAGCTCCACCGGCAAAAAATCGACGAACTAGCGGAATACTCGTTGAATTTCCAAATGGCAAAGCATAACCACTAAAAAGGCGATACATGAAAATTGATTTATCACTAAATGGAATGTATCGACGAAAATCAAAACTAAACTTAAAGAATTGCTCATATCGTAATTTAATATCATCTAAACTAGGAATGGTATTATAAACTGTATCAGGACTCGCTATAAAACGATCTATTAAAAAGGGGATAGTGCCACCCACTTCAAAACTGGCTTCCCAATAAAATCCTTTATCATGTTTAACTATATCAGTGTTTACATGACGAATACCGTAGCGAATCTGTGAGTTAATCTGAGGTCTAAAATCTTGTAAAATCAATTCTTTTTGAAGAGGAGTTAAGTTGGTATTTTCTTGAACATCGGTTTCAAATGCATCAGTAGCCTGAGCATCAACTAAGTCAATTTCGACTAAATCAAGAGTCGATGTTAAAGAAGATTTATGATTCGATTCATACTTTAGATTAAAACCAATGTTTGCTTTAATATCAAAATTAAACTGATTTAATCTGGAATATCGAATTTGATAAAAGGTTCTAGAATTTTCAAAAATTGGTTTTCTATTTAAGGAATAAAAGGGGAAGCTTAAGCCAGGAACAGCATATCCAATGGTTGCTTCACTGCTTAATAATAGTTTTTGTTGGTTATCGGATTGGGCATATTCAAAACTTCCTTTTACTCCAAATTGGAGTTGTTCAGCAGAGCCAAATAAATTTCTATTTATGAATGTTAAACCAGCACCGGCTCCTAAACCAAAACGTTGAAATCCAAATACATTTACGTTCATCGTGTTTCTTGGAAGTGCTTGCATATCAATAAATACAGGAAGGATAAGATTAGAATAATCGGGTAGACCACCTGATTTACTTAATGCGAAACGTCTTAAATTTGCGATACCTAAATTTTGAAGATTATTGATGGAACGAATGTATTTCGTATTATTAAATCGTTCACCTGGTTTGAAAAATAATTTTGAGTATAAAACGGTAAAATCAGTCCCAGCTAAAGGGGATTTTTCAATAACAATTTTCGCAGAATCAATCGTGTATTCAGGATTAGAAACCGTTAGTTTTTCAGGATAGTCAGGAAGACCATTTGGCCCACTAAGGAATATATTTACATCTCCAAAAGTGTAAACACGACCTTGATTCACACGTATTAAAATATCTAGTTGTGTTTTATTCAATGTATCTCGTTTAATTAGAAAACGAACTGAATCTTTAGTAACCGATGCGTATCCTTTGTCTCTTAAGTAATCAATTATGCGATCTCTCTCAAAGCCAATTTTCTCAAAATTGAATAGCACATTTGAGGAGAATACAGAATCGGATAATTTTTTATTCGTCAATGGGCTTTCAAGTAAAAAATCATCTCTCTGCTCAACAGATTTAAATGTGGTTAAACCGGAGTAGGCAATTGTTCTTATCTCTGATTGTTCACCCTCTTTTATTAGAAATGAAATTTCGAGATCTGTTTTATTATATTTAAAAATAGTTGTATCAATAGAGGAGTCAAGAAAACCTTGAGCATCATAATAGGCTTTTAGTCGTTCAATATCTCTTCCAACAACTTCTCTATTTAAAGGGTAGGGTGCTTCTCCAATCGATTTTGAAACAAACCACAACCAATACCAAGGTCGAAAATTCGGAATATTCAAAAACTCACGATTTGTTTTTGTTTTTAAAATGGAAAACAAGGTTGAAGATCCGATTTGCTTATTTCCAGAAATACGAATTTGTTTAACAAAAAGTTCTTCAGATGCATTTTCATTTACTTGAGCCAAAATTTGTTGATTCAAGAATGTTGCATAAAAGCAGATGATGAAAATAAATCTTAAAATCAATGAATCTCTATTCAATCTTTTTCTAATAATAGGGTAATAGAGCAAAGGTTATAATATAATGCTCAATTTAGAATGGGTATTATGGCTTTTGTTAATAAAAAAAATAGTGAGTTAAGCATAGAACATATATTTGGAAACGAGAGCGATCTCTAAGAAAGTGTATTTTATTAAAATAGATTATCGGTTTCACACTTTTTGAAAAGGTGTGAAGCCGACAAATACGAATTTTAGAGTCATCTCAAAAAGATAATATGTAGATTTAAACTTTTACCTAAGCAAAGAATAAAAGCAATCAACATCAAAACAAAAAAAGCGGTTATTGAATAAACAACCGCTTGGAAATTACACATTTACGACAAATTAAACTTCGTCGTAATCGAATCCTTCATCTTCTTCATTGTGGAAGAAGTCTTCTTTCATTATATAATCAGGCCAAATTTCTTCTATACTTTCGTAAGGGGTTTCATCTTCCTCATCGAGTTCATATAAATTGTCCAAAACTTGTTGTGGGCATCCATTTCTTTCAGCCCATTCAATGAGTTCAGGTCTTGTAGATGGCCAAGGTGCATCTTCTAGTGTTGCCGCTAATTCAATTGTCCAATACATAGTTATAGTAAGTTATGGTGATTTACGAACGTCTAATAAACAAGAGTTTTTGTAAAAGTCAAGTCTTATTTCGAAATATTAAAAATAAAATTCTCTTTTAAGAACTAACTCGTATCTGTTGCATATTTTTCGTAGTATTCGGCGCGAATATATCGTTTTTATAACAACAAAAAAAAGGCATTATTATGTTTGGAAGTTTTGGTGGTGTTGAACTCATTGTAATTGTATTAATTATACTGTTGCTGTTCGGCGCTAAAAAAATACCTGAATTGGCTCGTGGAATCGGCCAAGGAATCAATGAGTTCAAAAAAGCTTCAAGTGATATCCGAAAAGAGATTGAAAAAGGTCAGTCTGAAGCTGATGAGATTTCTAAAACTAACGATACTGTTAAAAACAAAAACTAATACGTTTTGGCGTTTAAAGATTTTAAAACTACACAAAAAGCTCTACAAGCTGGAGATACCAGTCTTCAAGAAGTTGTTGAGTCCTACATAAGAACTATTGATAAGACGAATCCGTCTATTAATTCTTTTATATCTATTCAGGCTGAACAAGCTTTACTAAGAGCAGAAGAAGTACAAAAAAAAATTGAATCTAAAACAGCTGGTAAACTTGCTGGAGCTGTTTTTGGAATTAAAGATTTAATAACTGAAAAAGGAAAAATTGCTTCTTGTGCCTCGAATATACTTAAAAATTACGAAGCCGTTTACGATGCTACGGTAATTGAAAAACTCAAAGCTGAAGATGCTGTGTTTATTGGAAGACTGAACATGGATGAATTTGCCATGGGGTCTTCAAATGAAAATACGATTTACGGACCAGTAAGAAATCCTCATGATATTAGTCGTGTTCCAGGCGGCTCATCTGGTGGAAGCGCTGCTGCCATTGCTGCCAAACAATGTAATCTTACGCTCGGAAGTGATACTGGAGGTTCTATTCGGCAGCCAGCCTCGTTTTGTGGTATTGTAGGAATTAAACCTTCCTACGGTCGCGTTTCTCGATATGGTTTGATCGCTTATGCGTCTTCTTTTGATTGTATCGGTCCTTTAGCTCAAACGGTTGCTGATGCTGCTGATGTATTAGAAGTTATCTCAGGAGCTGATTTAAGAGATGGAACTTCAGCAAGAGTTCCTGTTCCTTCATTTGCAGAAGTAGTTGACTCTCCATCGTCGAAAATGAGAATTGGAGTGCCAGAAGAATATTTTGGAATAGGATTAGATCCTGAAATCAAAAAGCATATTGATTCTTTGTTGCAAAAAATGGCAGCAAATGGAGCGGAAATTATTCCAATTCATTTACCTCATTCAGAATATGCCATTGCTACGTATTATATTTTAGCAACTGCTGAAGCCTCAAGTAATTTAGCTCGTTATGATGGCGTTCGTTATGGACACAGAACCGACGCAAAACGAATGAAAGAGGAATTATCAGCAGAATCCGCTGCAATTCGAGAACGTGTAAAAGCTGCTGGTGGTTCACAAACTGATTTAGATGAAGCGTTAAAGAAAATAGACTCTGGTTTAAACCGTATGTACAAGAAATCGCGTACTGAAGGATTTGGTATTGAAGTTAAACGCAGAATTATCTTAGGTACTTATGTATTAAGTTCAGGCTATTATGATGCATATTACGCTAAAGCTCAAAAAATAAGACGTTTAATTCGTGATGACTTCAAACAAGCTTTTGAAAAAGTTGATGTTATTATTTCTCCAACAGCTCCAACAACTGCATTTCCTATTGGAAGTAATTTAGATGATCCAATTCAAATGTATTTGAATGATATTTACACGATATCGGCAAATTTAGCTGGTATTTGTGGTATTTCAGTTCCATTAGCTACCCATTCAGATAAAATGCCAATTGGTGTTCAATTTATGGCTGATGTTTACCAAGAAGAGAAATTAATTCAAGCAGGCAGATTAACTGAATTACTTCGATAATTATTGAATTTTTAAAATGATAATCGTACAGTATTAGATTTTTTTCAATCGAACAGTTGTTTTCTAATAATTGATTCTACTCCTGATAGTCGATTTAGATTTTTTCATTCTTTCAAAAAGAGTACTTGCACCGATTTTTTTTGCTGAAGACTACTTTTAGGAGTTAGATTTTAGTTGATAAAACTAATACAAATTAATAAATGGCCATCACAAAAAGTCTTTTTTTCAAATTAGATTTTTCAAATGGTGTTTATATAATGAAATTTTTGATTACTACTCTTTTAATTTGTAGTCAATAGTGATAATTGAAGAGTAGATATAAATTTTTAATATGAGGTATTGAAAATGAAATCATAGTATGAAAACAATCAAAAAAGAAAATTTAGCGTTTTTTATCTATTCAAATGGTGTAAAATCTTCGTTTTTTGCTGAAAATAACTTTTCTTATGTAGCTCAACAATTAATGGGCATTGTAATTTTAAGAGAGTTTAACTCTACGTTCAAATCAAGTCTTAACATAGATTAATCATTATAGTGTGCGATTTTGAACTATTTTACCCAATTTACCAAAAAACATTGAGTTTGTTAATCCTAACTTAAATCCATTCAAAATAAAGTGAAATGAAAAACAGATTACAAGGTAAAACAGCATTAATTACAGGTGCAACAGCAGGTATTGGTTTACAAATCGCAAGAGATCTTGCTGAATTGGGAGTTAATTTAATTTTAACAGGGCGCAGAGAAGAACGCTTAAAGAGTGTTAAAGAAGAATTAAGTCAAAAGAATATTTCTGTAACTACTTTACAATTTGATATTCGGTTTAAAGATCAAATTTTAAAAGCATTTGAATCGATTAATCTAGAAAGTGTTGATATTCTAATTAATAATGCTGGTTTAGCTTTAGGAACAGATCCGGTTCAGAAAGCACAAACTGAAGATTGGGATACCATGATTGATACTAACATTAAAGGTTTGTTGATGCTAACAAGAATCGTTTCTCCATTTATGGTTGCCAAAAAATCGGGTCACATTTTAAACCTCAGCTCAATTGCTGGTCATGAAGCATATCCTGGAGGAGTTGGCTATAACGCCACAAAATTTGCCGTAAATGGCATTACAAAGGCTACCAAAATGGATTTGCATGGAACGGGTGTTCGTGTGAGTATGATTTCACCTGGAGCGGTTAAAACCGAATTTAGCATAACTCGATTTAAAGGTGATGAAGAAAGAGCTGAATCTGTTTACAAAGGAATTACCCCATTAATCGCAGATGATATTTCAGAGATTGCTACTTTTATTTTAAATAGACCTGAGCATGTGAATATCATGGATGTGGTAGTTTATCCGATTGCTCAATCAGCCGCTACAATGGTTTATAGATCATGAAAAAAATATCTAATTCAATTTCATTTTTAACTTTTCTGGTTCTTGTTATTAGCTTGATGAGTTGTTCCTCAGAAAAAACGAGACAATCTTTTACAAGTAAAAACAAACCTGTTCCAGCATTTGATGCAGATTCCGCTTATTCTTTTATTGAAGAACAAATAAAATGGGGGCCAAGAGTTCCTGGTTCTGAAGCTCATACCTTAACTCGAGATTACATTGTTGCTAAATTAAAATCATACGCAGGATCTAAATTTGTTGGGCAGCAACGATTTACAAAAGTTGTATATGGTGATTCTCTTAATCTTAAGAATATTATAGCTGTAATCAATCCTGAAAATCCAGATAGGATTATGTTATGTGCACATTGGGATTCAAGGCCAAGATCTGAAGAAGCAAGTACAGAAGCTTTGAAAAAAGAACCCGTTTTGGGTGCAGATGATGGCGCTTCAGGAGTTGCTGTTTTACTGGAAGTGGCAAGAGCTATTCAAAGAAATAAACCAGAAATTGGAATCGATATTATTCTTTTTGATGGGGAAGACTACGGGAAATCGTCTGATTTATCGAACTTTTTTCTAGGTTCAAGATGTTGGGCTAAAAATCAGCCATCAAAAAATTACAAACCCCGTTTTGGAATCTTGCTTGATATGGTTGGCGCAAAAAATGCCACATTTTTGAAAGAGCAATTTTCATTAAAAGCAGCACCAAGTTTAGTAGATGGAATTTGGAAAATTGCTGAAGAGCTTAATTACGGTCATGTTTTCAAAAATAAATTGGGCTCTAGTGTTGCCGATGATCATTATATCTTGAACGCCAATCTTGCATTTCCAACGATTGACATTATAAATCACGATTTAAATAATGATGGAAGTTTGAAATTTCCAGATCATTGGCACTCTGAAAAAGACACGATTTCAATAATAGATAAAGAGACGCTTAAAGAAGTAGGAGATGTGCTCTTAGAGTTAATCTTTAATAGACTCTAAAAAACTAATCTAGGAATAAAGGTAGATTCAGTTTTACTATAAATTTTCTGTAAGAGTCCGTTTTTTAGCTCATAGGTAATATCGGTTTTTTGAGCTATTGATTTATCATGAGTCACTAAAATCATAGTAACTCCAGTTTGTTGCTGTATCGTTAAAAACAAATCTAAAACAGTAGTAGAATTCTTGACATCAAGATTTCCAGTAGGTTCATCAGCTAAAAGTACCGAAGGTTGATTAATCAGAGATCTAGCAATAGCAACTCGCTGTTGTTCACCACCTGAAAGTTCAGCAGGTCTGTGCTCAAATCGATGCTCCATTCCCACTAAACTTAGATATTCTTTAGCTTTGGAAGTCGCTTTGGCATACGAAAGTCCTGCAATCATGGCAGGAATGGCTGTGTTTTCTAAAGCTGTAAATTCTGCCAATAAATGATGAAATTGGAAAACAAAGCCAATTTTTGCATTTCTAAAATGAGCAATTTCATCTGTTTTAAATGAAGAAATGTCGACGTTATCGATCTTAATTTGGCCAGAATCTACTTTATCTAATCCACCAATTAGATGCAATAAAGTACTTTTTCCTGAACCTGAAGCACCAATTATGGAAATAATGGAGCTTTTCTCAACGGATAAATGTGAATTCTTTAGAATTACAATTTCATCATCATTTTTATCACGATAACTTTTAAAGACGTCAATTACCTCAATCATATAACGATTATACTTCGCTTTTAAAACCAGGGAATAGTATAGGTTCAATTTTTTTACACTTACCTGAAGTTTTATCAACATCTGCGACTATTCCACATAAGCGATTATCGCCATCAGCACTGGTATATTTTTCTGGTAGGGAATACAAAAAGCGTTTCATAGCAGCGGCTTTTTCCATACCAATAATTGAATTATATGAACCAGTCATGCCCACATCAGTGATATAACCCATTCCTTTTGGCATAATTCTATAGTCATTTGTTGGGATATGTGTATGAGTACCAACCATAACCGAAGCTTTGCCATCAATATGCCAAGCCATCGCCATTTTTTCAGCTGTTGCTTCTGCATGGAAATCAAGAAATACTAAATTTGTTTGTTCTTTTATTTCATCAATTAATTTGTCAGCCATTCGAAAAGGATCATCAATGGCATGCATAAAAGTTCTTCCTTGAAGATTCATCACGCCAATTTTCAAATCTGTTCCCGGAATAGAAAATACACCATAACCATGTCCTGGTGCGCCTTCAGGATAATTGTGAGGTCGTAATAATGTTTTATCTGTTCTCATGTAAGGGAAAACTTTCCATTTGGCAAAGCTATGATTTCCACCTGTAATTACATGAACCCCAAGACGATAAAGTCTTTTAACGATAGACTCATTTATCCCCATTCCATCATGAGAGTTCTCACCGTTTACAATTATAAAATTCGGTTTGTGTTTATTTATAAGAGCTGGCAAAAGAGTATCGACAATTGCTAAGCCTGGTTCGCCGACTATATCGCCAACAAATAAAATTCGTATAGTATCGCTCATTTTATCATTTAATAATTAAACTTTGAAGTAAAATACATGAATTATCGTCAAAATTGATAGCTAAAGTTTATGTTTCAGTACTCCTTAGTACTCACAGTCCTTTTCGGACTAAGAGTCCTAAGGAATTTTGGCAAGTAAAACTTTATCAAAACATATAAAGGTTTTTCAATTTAGACTCGTATCTTTTACCAAACAAAAAATTTAAGGTATTGCTTTGCAACATATTTGTATTCTAGGTTCCACGGGCTCTATTGGAACTCAAACACTTGAAATTATTAAACGTAATCCAGATAAGTTAAAGGCTCATAGCCTTGCTGCAGGTAAAAATTGGAAAGTTTTAGCACAACAAATTGTTGAATTCAAACCCAAGTTTGCACTAATAACTGACCCATTAGCATTTATTGAATTAAAAAAGAATCTACCCATAAATAGTGAAACAATACTCTTCCAGGGTGAATCTTCGATACATGAATTGATAATTGACGATAAAGTTGATTTAGTTCTAAATTCTTTAGTAGGTGCTGCTGGTTTTATTCCAACATACACTGCAATTAAGCATGGAAAAAAAGTTGCTCTTGCAAATAAAGAATCTTTAGTTGTTGGTGGGCAAATCATTACTGAATTGCTTGATGAAACTAATGGCTTACTTCTTCCAGTAGATTCAGAACACAGCGCTATTTTTCAAGTTTTACAAGGGGAACCTAACGATAGAGTTGAAAAGTTGATTATAACTGCTAGCGGAGGCCCTTTTAGAGATTTACCACTTAGAAAATTTGAAACAATTACAGTTGAACAAGCATTAAAACACCCAAATTGGAGCATGGGAAGTAAGATAACTATTGATTCTTCTACGATGATGAATAAAGGTTTGGAAATAATTGAAGCACAATGGTTATTTCGTATTAATCCAAAAAAGATTGATGCAGTAATTCATCCTCAAAGTATTATTCATTCATTGGTAGAATTTACTGATGGCTCTACAAAAGCTCAATTGGGTCCACCAGATATGATGGTACCAATTCAATATGCTTTATCGTATCCAGACCGTTGGAAATCGACTTTCCCAAGAATGGATTGGTCAAAAATTCAAGCTTGGGACTTCAAACCGGTCGATTATAATCGTTATCCTTGTTTAAGGTTGGCAAAAGAAGCAATGCTTAATGGAGGTTTTGCGCCAACTGTATTAAATGCTTCCAATGAAATTGCAGTCGAACGCTTTTTAAACAAAGAGATTCCTTATATTAATATTTCTGAAATTGTTGAAAAAAGCCTTGAAAAAGTGCAATCGGGAAAAGCAATGAATGTACAGCATCTACTTGAAATTGATGAAGAAGCTAGAAATTTTGCACGAACCGTCAACTAACTTTAAACTTTCATAGTCTTTAGATGGATTCTATTTTAAGCCTTTTATCCACCATTGGAATTTTTGTACTTGCCTTATTAATTTTAGTGTTTGTCCACGAATTTGGACACTTCATAACCGCAAAATTATTTAAAATGCGAGTTGAGCGTTTCTCATTGGGTTTTCCACCTCGTTTATTTGGTAAACAAATTGGGGATACCGATTATTGTATTTCTGCAACGCCATTAGGTGGTTATGTAAAAATATCTGGAATGATAGACGAAAGCATGGATGTTGCACATTTAGACGCTGAGCCTCAGCCTTGGGAGTTTAGAAGTAAACCTGTTTGGCAACGAATCATAGTAATATCAGGTGGAGTTATTTTTAATGTAATTCTTGCTGCGGTAATTTATTCTGGTTTAAATATGGTTTATGGAGAAGTTCGTATTCCAATGAATCAAGTTGAAGGTTTTTATATTGCGGATAGTTCACTTGCACAAAAAATAGGTTTTCAAACAGGCGATAAAATTATTAGCGTTAATGGAAAAGAACTTCAATATTTCCAAGATTTATTAAATCCAGCTACTATTACAAGTTCAAACTTGGAATTTGGGGTGAAAAGAGGAGAAGAAATGTTGAGCATTATCCCACCTGCTGATTTTCTTGACATGCTAAATAAACAGCCGTTTTTAAGTCTTGAAGATTTAGTTCCTAGTCAAATTGCAGCTTTAAGCCCTGGTGGTCCTGCTGAAAAAGCAGGAATGTTAAAAGGCGATAGAATTATTGCAATTGGTGATAAACCAATAAGATACTGGGCTCAATTATATAAGGGAATTAAAGATTCTAAGGGTGAAATGAATGTCTTAGTAGTAAGAAATAATGCAATGGATACTATTAAAATTGCAGTAACTCCAGACCCTGACTCTAAAACTATTGGAATTCGGCAAGATTTTGAACAGTATTTTAATATTGAGTTTGTTAAATCAGGCTTCTTTGCGTCTATTTCAAGTGGAACTTCAAGAAGTGGTTCTGTATTAGTTGGCATTGTAAATGGATTTGTAAAATTATTTTCTGGCGATATTTCAGTAAAAGATAATTTAGGCGGTCCAGTTGCCATTGCTAATTTCACTAAACAAGCTACAGATTCAGGTGGTATTCGTGGATTCTGGGAAATTACGGCAATGCTATCTCTAACACTTGCCGTAATGAATATCTTACCCATTCCCGTTTTGGATGGTGGTCATTTAGTATTTTTGATTTATGAAGGAATAACACGAAGAGAACCTTCAGCAAAAATTAGAATGATTTTACAACAAGCTGGTTTTGTGTTAATTATTGGATTAATCATTTTTGTGACTTTCAATGATATAATGAGACAATTTGGTAATTAGATTCAATTAAATTAAAAGCTTAGGTTAAATTTATGTTTGCAAAAGACGGATATTCTACAATCAGAAATGTGCTCATCTTATCAATGTTTATGGTTATAGGAGGCGTTTATGTGTCTCATTGGGTATCCTATGTTTTATATGCTTTAGCAGCATTTTTAACTCTTTTTACCTTGTATTTTTTTAGAAATCCAGCTAGAACAATTCCAGCAGAGGAAAATATTCTATTGTGCCCTGCAGATGGAAAAGTAATTGTGTTAAAAAAAATAGAGTTTAATAAATATCTTCAAGGATCTGGAACTCAGATAAGCATATTTTTATCTCCAATGGATGTTCATGTAAATAGAGTCCCCATTTCTGGTAAAATTGAATATGCTGCATATTTTAAAGGACAATATTTAGTGGCATGGCACGAAAAAGCATCCGAATTAAACGAGAGATCAGAGTTTGGAATCGTTCACAAATCTGGTTTAAAAGTATTCTTTAATCAAATTACAGGTTATATTGCGCGTAGAATTACATTTGATTTAAAAGAAGGAGATGAAGTTGAAGCTGGTTATTTATTTGGAATGATGAAATTTGGATCAAGAATGGATTTAATAATTCCTGAACACATAAATTTATTTGTGAAAGCCGGAGATAAAGTAGTCGGCGGAGAAACCATTTTAGCTAGATTTTAAGAATTGAAACCAATAAATGGGCAGGATTGATATTATGGGAAAAGATTTTAAATCACGAAGAACAACGTACAATCGAAATTTGAAAAAGAAATTTCATAAGCCAATTCCTCGTTCTGTCGTCCCAAGCTTTTTTACCTTAATGAATCTTTTGAGTGGTTTTATGGCCATTATTAAAATGATTGAGGGTGATTTGGTGATGGGTGCTTGGTTAATAGTACTTGCAGGACTTTTTGATTTATTAGATGGATTTATGGCTCGTTTAGCCAATGCAACTAGTAGTTTTGGAGTTGAATTAGATTCTTTAAGCGATATTGTTTCATTCGGAGTTGCTCCTGGTATATTAGTTTATATGTTTGGTCTAAAAGACTTGGGAACGTCAGGAATTATTATTGCCGCTTTACCAGCTTTATGTGGTGCCGTTCGTCTTGCTCGGTTTAATGTCGAGGCTGTAACTGCTAATTATTCTTATTTCAGAGGCTTACCTATACCTGCACAAGCAGCAATGAATGTTGCTTTCTTTCTAACATTTCGTACTCAACTTGATTTATTTTCAAGTTTTGCTAACGGTCTTAGAAGTGTACTTATTCCACTTATTGTTCTCCTTTCTGCATTAATGGTAAGCACGGTTCCATTTGACAAAGTTCCTCGATTTACTGGAAAAGGAAATAAAAAAAGTAAACCAATGATATTACTTTATTTTACGTATATGTTATCCATTATTATTTTCCAAGAATATGGTTTAATGTTTGTATTTAGTGCATTTATAACAATTGCTCTTGTTAAAGCATGTCTAAATTTTTGGAATGATATTCAAGAAGAGGAAGATGACTTGGAAGGTTTGGAATCTCATGAAGTTGATTTTGATTTTAACGAGACAGAAGTTGATGTTCATGAAGATGAGGATGTTTTACCAAACGAGCTTTCAAACTATAAGAAATAATGGTACCCTTTAAAAAACTCAAAACAGGGGTAATTGGAGCTGGTAATATTGGGTTTCATCATTGTAGAAATTATTTTCAATCCGAATTAAGTGATTTTATTGGTGTTTTTGATACAGATTCTGTTCGACTTCAAAAAGTTAAAGATGCTTTTAATGTTCACTTATTTTCAAGTTTAGAAGAAATAATTGAACAAAAACCAGATGCTGTATCTATTTGTGTGCCAACGCATTTACATTTTAAAATTGCTAAAAAGTGTTTAGAAAATGGAATTCACTGCTTAGTTGAAAAACCTTTAAGTACTAATTTATTAGAAATTAAAGAACTCATTCAACTTGCTGTTCAAAAGAATATTGTTTTAACTGTTGGTCAAATTGAGCGTTTTAATCCAGCTGTAAAACATTTAAAAGAAATTATTGATTCAGGAAATCTTGGTGAAATTGTAAATATTGTTGCCAAACGAGTAGGTGGATATCCTCCAAGTCTATCTGAAACAGGCGTTTATTTTGATTTAGCTGTTCATGATTTAGATATTATTTTATATCTATTAAATGAAGAACCTGAAAATCTAATTACGCATAAACTAAGTATTTTCAATTCAAAAGTTGATGATGCTTCATCTGTTTTTATACAGTTTAAGCGTGCTAGTGCATTTATACAAGTGAATTGGATTACTCCTGTAAAAATTAGAACGCTTTCGATAACTGGAACAAAGGGTTATGCTGAACTTAATTTCATAGACCAAAAAATTGAATTGTTTGAACGAAATGCAGACCCAGAAAACTTTGAAGAAAAAAATTTTCATGAATTTTTGCACAAGTTTTCAAATCCACAGAAAATTTTAATTCAACATGATAAGCAAGAACCTCTTAAGAATGAATTAGAACATTTTATTAGAGTAATTAATAAAGAAGAAGAATTGGTAGTAAAACCTGAACAAGTTTTACAAACTATGAAATGGTTAATGAAATCATGATAACTATAAAGCTATTTACATTAAAAACAGTAGATTTTGTGGAATGGGATGCTTTTGTTGATGTGTCGAATAACGGTACAATTTTTCATAAAGCGAGTTTTTATCTATATCATGATAGTCCAAAATCGATAGATTTTTTTGAGTTTTATTACAAACATAAAAAAGTAGCATCTTGTATAGGTTCAATTCAAGGAAACGAGTTTAAGTCACCATTTGCAGCTAGTTATGGTGGCTTTTGTTGGGCAAATCGGGTTCGTTTTTCTGTTCAAGAAGAGGTAATTCAATCTTTTGAAATCGAACTAATGAACAGAAGCATTACTAAATTAACATTTGTTCATGCGCCAATAACCTATCAGCGATTTCCTGATCAGAGTGCTGAATTTATATTTTTGTACTCTAAGTATAGTTTAGAACAGACATTAATTAGCTCTGTAATAAACTTACAGGAGTTTTCAATTAATGAATGTAGTAATTTAGCAAAAAGAAATTATAGTGCAACAGCTTCAAAAAAACTCAAAATTAGTTTTGAATCAACAGAAAATTTAGATGAATCTTACCATATTTTATTAAAAAACAAGGAGAAATTTAATTTAAAACCAACACACAGTTTACAAGAACTGCAAAAGCTGAGTGATTTATTTCCGGGAAAAATTGAATTCGTAAATGCCTTTGTAGATAAAACGTTGATTAGTTCAATTGTAAATTTTATTACGAATAATCGTACTGTCTTAGCTTTTTATATTTCAACTGATTATGATTATAATCAATTTAAGGCTGTAAATTATTTACTTATGAGTTGTGCAATTGAATATAAACTAAGGGGTTACAAAAGTTATGATTTAGGAGTTTCAATGGAAACGGATACCGATAATCCTATGGATCCTAGACGTAGTTTACTCTTTTTTAAAGAGCATTTTATGGCAAGAGGAGAATTACGCACAAGATTTTCAAAAGAATTGATGTAAATGAATGCCTACCTCAACATATCTGAGTACCTTTTCACCTAAATAATTAACTGATAAAATATATCGTTTTAAGAATATGGAAAACAAAGAATTTTATACAATTTCAGCAAAAGACATTAAAGGACAACTCATAGAGATGTCCACATTTAAAGATAAACTTGTTTTAGTTGTAAATACGGCTAGCAAATGTGGTCTTACGCCTCAATACGAAGGCCTCGAAAAATTATATAATGACTACAAAGATCAGGATTTAGTGATTTTAGGATTTCCTTGTAATCAATTTGGAGAACAAGAACTTGGAACGGAAGCGGAAATTCAACAAGGATGTCTGTTAAATTATGGAGTGAGCTTTCCAATGTTTTCCAAAATTGATGTAAATGGACAAAATGCTCACCCATTATATGTGTATTTAAAAAAAGCCCTTCCTGGATTTTTAATAGATACTATAAAATGGAATTTCACTAAGTTTTTGATAGCAAAAGACGGAACGCCAATTAAAAGATTTGCCCCAACAGATTCCCCTGAATTAGTGGGAAAGTATCTAAAAGAAGAAGTCTTGTAGTATTATTCTAAAATTCTGATTCTCTAATTTTCAGAACTACATTAGTTGGAGTAACATCAAATTAGCTTTTTTTTCAGATTAGATTGAATCATCAATTTGAGTAATTTTGTTCGTAATCCCTAAATTATGATTTGGTTTAATGATTAAAATTGCAATCTAGCTTATATGGTTAGTCTATTTTGCCATTTATAAAATAAATGCTGATGGACAAAAGATGTGATTATTCTCTTAAATTTTTAAAAAAATTACTCAGAATTGTTTCGCATTCTTTTTCCAGAATACCGTGAATTATAGCAATTGAGTGATTAACTCTTTTGTCATCTGCTAATTGTAATACTGTTCCACAAGCTCCAACTTTTTTATCCATTGCTCCGAAAACAAGTTTGGGTAATTTTGCCCACAATAACGCTCCTGTACACATTATACAAGGTTCAAGCGTAACATAGAGTGTACAATCAGTAAGGTATTTTTCTTGGAATTGTTCAGCGTAGTTGTTCAAGAGAAGTATTTCTGCATGATGAGTTACATTTTTTGTTTGTTCAGTTAAATTATGTGCTTCTAAAATTATCACATCATGTTTAACAAGAACAGCTCCAACTGGAATCTCACCCATTAAGGCAGCTTTTTTTGCTTGTTGAAGTGCTTTTCTCATAAATACTTTATGCTTTTCCATGGCTTAATATACGTGGATTTAAAAGTGATTTTTTTTATAGAGCTAGTAATTGCTTCTACAATTATTTATTTTTTGCATTAGTAATAATAAAGGAATTATTAAATTTATAAAAAAGACATAAATCATTGGTAATCAATGCTATAAACCTAAATCCTGTTAAACCATAAATATGAAATGATTCTATTGTTTTACTTTTAAGATTAGAATGCTATCTGCTTTAAATAAATTTATGAACTGAAAAAAAACATACTTTTTTATAAACATGTAATCAATCAAAGTTGTATAATTTATAAAATATCTTAGGTATATGTTAATATATTAATCATAAGAAATATGCAAAGTGATATAAATTATTTAGAACGATTATAGAAAGCTATATTATAAAAATTATCTGCTAAATTTGGCAATTTACCAATCAACAATATCGACTACTTAGATTTGAGGATAAAGAAAATTATAAAATATGATCATATATTAAAATTAAGTTTTCAGTTTAATAATTGCTGGTTTCTATTATTTGAATGATTGCAAACAGTAAAAATAGACTATCTGAAGTGAGCTCATTAGTTTAGAATAGCAAAAATGATTCACTTAAAGAACAAATAACCTTAGATGCAATATGTTTTAAAGAACGATAGCTACTTTTTCACTTCAAATGATTCAAGAATAAAGTAAATTTCACCAAAATCTTAAATTAACAGAAAAACCATGTTGAATCATAGACAAGCAATTGCCGATTATTTGAATTCCATTATTAGGACTATTCCTGATTTTCCAAAAGCTGGAATTCAATTCAAAGATATTACTCCACTTTTAAAAAATCCTGAAGCCTTACGTCTCACAACTGAAATGCTCATCAATCCGTTTACTTCACAAAATATTGATGTTGTTGTTGGCTTAGAATCACGTGGATTTTTATTTGGTGCAAACATGGCAACTCAACTTCACGCAGGTTTTGTACCAGTTAGAAAACCAAATAAATTACCATCAGATAAAATATTTGCTGAATACCAATTAGAATATGGAAGTGATCGCATTGAGATGCACTCAGATGCAATTAAACCTGGCGAGAAAGTTATAATTCATGATGATTTAATTGCAACAGGAGGAACAGCAGCAGCAGCTACAGAATTGGTTGAACGTTTAGGGGGAATCGTAATTGCATACTCATTCATAATTGAATTAAGCTTTTTACATGGGAGTGAACGTTTAGCAAAAGATGCTCCAGTTCATTCTTTAATTACACTATAAATTAATTATTTTAATAAACGAGTTTATAATTAATAAACTATTCAATTTAAAGTTGATTGGCTTTTTATGTGGATAGATTCTATTAGTTAAGCTTAATCATATAAACGTAATTCAGTAAGATAATCTTCGATTTCTAATGATATGTTGGCTATTAATCATTAAAATTAACTTCTGGATGAGGGCTATTACATAAATTGTAAATTATGAGTGTACTCCAAAAAGTAGTTTTTAACAAACTATTCGTCGAATTCGTCGAATTCGTAGGATTTGGAAGGGTGAAAATCGAAAGAATCGACTTTTCGGAATGAACTCTATTATAAATTGCTAAAATCGAACTCGCAAACCCGTTGCCGCAAATGCTTTAGGTTCATTAATAGTTATAGAATCGGTTGAATATACTAAAGATGCATCCCAACTAAAATTCCATAAATCTAAACCTAAACCAGTTGAAACATGATTGGGTTTGAAATCTTTTAATAGGACTCCAATACGTACAGGTAAAAATGGAATTAATTTTAATTCACTAAATCCTGTTAAACAAATTTCATCGGTATTGTTCATCGATTGGTTTAATCCATAAAATAGATCACTACCTAAACGAATCCAATTATAGTTAAGAACAAAACCTGCTTTTATCTGAGTTGGCAAATAAATCATTGTATTCGTGTCAATGCTTTTTTTACTTCTTTTTAAACGTGTCTGAACAGAAGGGTCTTGAAGAATGCTAATTCTGTCATTTATGCTAAAACTAAAGTTGTTTTCAAAAATGGGTTTAAATGAATTAAGATTAGTTGTAACCGTATCTTGAATGGCATTTATTGTTGAAAGTCCATCTGCAAACTTCATAAAGCCTAAATCGGTTAAAGCTAAAGAAAATCTCCAAAATTTGGTGATAGGTTTTCTATCAATAACTTGTTTATAAATAGACTCAAAAGGAATTTCATAGCTAATACTTAAATTTAATCCTGTTCCAAATCCCTTATTTTGTACTAAATCTCCTAATTGAATAGGATTTATAACTGCGTTGCTCGGATTAGGAGTTGAAAAAATAGATGAGATATATCCAGCATATCTACTATCTGCATTTGAAATGAGTTTATTTCCTTCGTCATCATTCAAAATTAAGTTCTCATGCAATGAAGTTTTATCATGTGATATAGGTTGAAGCAGGCTAATAGAAAAACCAATAAAAAAGCGATTAAAATTACTATTAATTAAATTGAAATAATCTAATTCACGTGCAAATCCAATTGTGAACTCATTCCATTGCGATGACTCTGCTTCGTAATAACGAACGTTCGACTGAGAAGTAGAATTTTCATATAAATTCTCAGAGAACTCAAAATTGGAATTTAACCGAGTTCTAAAACCGAAGCCCAAACTCCAATCATCAATTAAAAAGGAAGCTTGAAGTGCACTTGCTGATAAAGCAACAGTTCCTTGTGTTGCAAGTAAATTTGCATGTAAGTTTGGTTTAATGCTGTTATCGTATAAAACTGAGTAGAGAAAAGCACTTCTAAATAGTGAATAAGAACTTGGTAAGCTGTTTTGAATCCCTGTTTCAGAAAATAAAGTGCCTATTTCTATTTGATTTCCGAAACCATACGTGTTAATCATCATGTTCGCAGGATTCAGATAAATGGAAGAGGAACCGTGTATTAAAGCGATACCACCGCCTCCAAAAGAGGCTTGGATACTATTAACAGATTGACTAACTAAAGTTTTTGAACTTGTAAAAACAGTAATAATTACGAGCAATAGGAATCGTCGCAATTTTAAAGCGTTAAAATAATTACTGATAAATCCTTTAGTGGAGATAAACACAGTTCAAATATTTGTCAAAGCAATTAATCATAATTTTTTTAATTGCGAAATTAACTAATTTCATTTTAAATGCGCTCTAACTGATTACAAATAAAATGAAATGTTAAAATGAGAGAGATTTTATTCTGAAATTAATAGTAATTCAGCTACAGATTCAATGTGATACGTTTGCGGAAACATATCGACAGGTTGAATTTGATTCACATGATAAACAGACTTTAACACACTCAAATCTCTTGCCATTGTGCTTGAATTACAACTCACATAAACAATTTTTTTTACTTTAAGTTCCATTAATTGTTTAATTACATCGGGATGCATGCCTGCTCTTGGTGGATCGGTTACGATAACATCTGGTATTCCGTACTTTGCTAAAAGCGGCTCATTAAAGGTGTCTTTCATATCACCTAATTCAAATTCAACATTTAAAACTTTGTTGAATTCAGCATTTTGGCGGGCATTTGTAATTGCGACAGGGTTTAATTCAATTCCAATAACTTTTGATGCTTTTTTAGACAGAAATAAGGTTAATGTTCCTACACCACAATACAAGTCGTAGATTAAATCACCTTCTTTATTATCTGCAAATTTAAGAGCCGTTTCATATAGAATTTCAGCTTGTTTTGTGTTTGTTTGGAAGAAAGCATTAGGGTGAATAGTAAACTGATATTCACCAATTGAATCTCTAATATAACCCAGTCCAAATAGGACTTTTTCATAACGACCAACAGAAATTGGAGAGTTTGTATCATTCACATTTTGAGTGATAGTAGTTATCATTGGAAATTTTTGAAGTAATTCAATTTTCCATAATTCAACAATATCTTCATTTTCACTATTCGTTACCAAATTAACCATTAAATCATTGGTATGATATGAATTACGAATCATTAAGTTTCTTAATAAACCCGTGTGTTTAACAGGATTATAGGGTTCTAATGCATGAGCTAAGGCAAAGTTTCTGGTAAATGCTAACATCTCGAATGCATAAGGTTCCATTAAATAACATTCATTCAAATGTAAAATTCTATCAAATCTTCCAGGCGCATGCATTCCTGCAAAAAATCCCTCAGAGGGGATATGTTCATTACTTTGAATCTCTTCATTGGTCAACCAGCGACGATCACCAAAAGAAAATTCCATTTTATTGCGATAGGCAAATTCTTGTTCAGCTGCTAAGGCTTTATGAACAGGAACATCTGTTAAACCACCAATTCTGCGAACATGATCTTCAACATGTTTACTTTTGAAAATAATTTGTTCAGAATAGGGAAGATGTTGCCATGAACATCCACCACAAACTTCAGCATGCTCACATTTGGCTTGAATTCGTTTTTCTCCTGATTCAAGAATACGAAGTAATCTCGCTTCTGCGTATTTACTCTTCTTTTTAATAATTTGAATTTCAGCCAAGTCACCTGGAGCCGTGTTGGGGACAAAAACTGAATATCCGTCAATTTTCCCATATCCACGACCTTCAAATGCAGCCGATTCAATGCGTATTTGTATAATTAAACCTTTTTTCATCGCTCAAAAATAGGGAAGTTTAAACAGTTTAAAAACCAAATTGAAGCTTGTTTCCTTTGATTTTCATCCCAAGTGTTTATAAGATAGATTTATTTAATTTATAATCTCATATTCGGACTTCGTTTCTATAAAAAGAGGCAGTGGGTTTCGCAAAAAAAACGGTCATCCCGTGTCCTATCACGATTCGGAGAACCACGAAGTGCTATCTGTGTCCAATATCTTTTTACGCAACAATCACTTTTTTAGAATAGATTGATTCTTAGGTTGAGATGCTGGGTCGAAGCCCAGTATGTCCAACTAATAGATAGGAACTAAGCTCAATGGATTACGAACTAGCTCTTGTTGTCATTAATTATGCTACATAAAATCGTTAACAAAATCATTCACTTTACAAAATGTCAATGTTCGAATTTGAGTTTTGATGATGTAATTAATAAATTGTAAACTAATATTATTTAGCTTCCATCACATACAAACCTAAATCTGTGGCAACAATTAATTTATTCTCCCATGATTTCATCAATCTGATTTTATTTGACTTAAAGTCTGTTTTAAAAGGGTAAAAATAATTTTTCATCATAAGCCAAATTTCAGACTCCGTTGCAATCGCAACTAAACCATTGTCCAATAGTTGTAAATGATTTACTTTTTCTCCTTTCAAGAATTGAGCTTGTCTTCCATAATCAATTCTTTTTGCTTTGTTTTTTTCGACGTGAATTAACCCTTCACCAGTTTGATAAACCCATAAACTTCCATCCTTAGCAACTTCTCCGAGACTAATGCTCTTTACTCCTTCAATAGTGCTTAAATCGATTGGAATAAACCCCTTATTTGTTTTCTTTTGGATTGACCAACTATCTGTAACATACATTCCTGCATTAGGACGAAAGGCAACATCTACAAAATCGATTGCCGAACCTGTAGGTAGAAACTCAGTTATTTCTTTCACCTTTCCTTCTGCATAAACTGCATCAACTTTAACCATTTTTGGCGCTTCATTTTTAGTAGCTCTATTTGCTAGACCACGTATCATAAGTTCATTAATACCAATTGGTATAAAATTAGTATAGGTTTCGAGTGTTCCGTTTTCAAGTCCATAAAAGTTCTTAGGAATGTAATATCGCTTTGTTTTTATTTTGGATAAAACAAAAATATTAGCTGAATTCATAATCCAAATTTCTTCACCTGAAGATGCAATAGGAGCGAAGGTTTTAGTATAAACCTTATATTTAATAGTGATATCTTTATTTTTTGATAAATCATAAATCTTTGTATTCCCGTCTTCAGTGTACCAAAGTTGATTATCATAGATATAAATTCCACCTACTCTGCTTTTCGAAATTTCTAGTTCTTGTCCATATAATAAAGCAGATTGAAAAGTAAAAAGCAAAAGAAAAATCGATAAGTGAATTGATTTAAAAGGTCGCATTAAAAAACTATTTATTTGATATTGACTGAGGTAAAATAGGAATTAGAACGCTAAAATATTGGTGGATTGAAAAAAAACATTGCAGCCCAAATTTTTTGAATCAAATCAGAAGTAATGGTTAAATAAAAGCCCTTAAAGAAAGTTGAAACTCATATTTGAGCCTACTCCGATAAATAGCTTTTAGTAAAATAGTCATAGAATACGCGGGATTGGGAATTAAACTCGAAAAAAATGGTATCAAAATAGCTTTATTAGAAAAATTATCAGTATTGATTACACTGTTATTAGATTAAAAAGCTATAAAATTAAACTAAAATACTATTTTTAAATTAAACTTTTATAAGTATTTAAAATATAATAAAATAAAAATAAAAAAATAAATTATATAAATAATTATTTAATAATAAATTGCTAATTATTTATTTGATAAATAATTAGTGTCAAATAATGTGGAAAACTAGTGTGTAACTGTTTTTAGTATCTGTTAAAAGTTTATAGATGATAATATAAGTGTAATAAAAACAATATATAAATATATATTAAATAACATTCTTCTCATTTAATGGTCTTAATTGCAAAACATCAAGAAATTGAATGGAGTAATCGATTTTTTTTTCAATGATTTGTACTCATTGTGGATAACTCTTGCCCTTTGTGGATAACTTTTTAAAATTTAACTTGCACTAGTGTTAAAGCCCTTTTAATTTATAATTCCATTGGATAAAGTAGAAAATTAAGTGTCGTTTAAGCAATTTTCTCATTCAAATACCAAGGGTTTATTACTTAAGAATATTCGCTTCACACTCAGTTGCAAATAAGTCGTTTACAGGCGAAACCTTTTATGTAATTTAAATCAAAAAATTAAAAGGACTGACAGTCTCTTAGGGCTGCGAGTCTTTTTAGAATCAACATCATACATCACCAAGTACATCTTTCGAGAACCATGAAATTTAAAAGAAATTTTACCCAAGCAGATTGGAAAACCCCATTTGACGGTCTGCGATTTGAAACAAGAAAATCAGAAATCAAAAATCCAGACGGCTCCCGCGTTTTCTTTTTAGATAATGTAGTAGTGCCTGAATCATGGTCCCAAGTGGCTACTGATATAATTGCACAAAAATATTTCAGAAAAGCTGGAATACCAGTGAAATTAAAAACAGTTGCTGAAAAAGGTGTACCAAAATGGTTACAAAGACGTGCAGCTGATTCGGAATATCTGGAGAATTTAGAAGCTGGTAATCGATTAAAAGGTGAAACTGATTCCAGAGAAGTATTTTCTCGTTTATCTGGTTGTTGGACTTATTGGGGATGGAAATACAATTATTTTGATTCTGAAGAAGATGCAAAAGTATTTTATGATGAAATGTGTTTCATGCTTGCTTCCCAAATGGCCGCTCCTAACTCTCCACAATGGTTCAACACGGGCTTATATTGGGCTTATGGTGTAAATGGACCAGCTCAAGGTCATTATTATGTGGATGGCAATACAGGAGAATTAAAAAAATCTGAAGATGCCTACTCTCATCCACAACCACATGCTTGTTTTATCCAAGGAATCAATGATGACTTGGTAAATGAAGGTGGGATTATGGATTTATGGGTTAGAGAAGCAAGATTGTTCAAATATGGTTCAGGAACAGGTACAAACTTCTCCGATTTACGTGGATCTGAAGAGCCTCTAAGTGGTGGCGGTCGTTCTTCAGGATTAATGAGTTTCTTGAAAATTGGCGATAGAGCCGCTGGAGCGATTAAATCTGGTGGTACAACACGCCGTGCAGCAAAGATGGTTACTCTCGATCTTGATCACCCTGATATTGAAGAGTATATCAATTGGAAAGTGAAAGAAGAGCAAAAAGTTGCTGCTTTAGTTGCTGGTTCAAAAACAACCGAAAAACATCTTCGCAAAATTATTGCTTTGTGCCATGTTCCCGTAAATATAGACGGACAAATGCTAAACGGTGCTGTTTCTCGTGATCCGAAGAAAAACAAAGATTTAGCGAAAACTATTCGTAAAGCAAGACAAGAAAACGTTCCTGCAAATTATATTGAGCGCGTTATACAATTAGCTTCTCAAGGTGTTAAAGATATTGAGTTTGAAGTGTATGATACTGATTGGAATTCAGAAGCTTATGCAACGGTTTCTGGTCAGAATTCAAATAACTCTGTTCGCGTTCCAAATGCATTTATGAAATCAGTTCAAACTGACGGAGATTGGAAATTATACTGGAGAACTGAACGTAAAAAGGCTGAAAAAGAAGGTCGTGAACCAAAATCTAGTAAAACCTTAAAAGCTAGAGATTTATGGGATCAAATTGCCTATGCTGCTTGGGCTTCTGCAGATCCAGGCACTCAATACCACGACACAATCAACGAATGGCATACTTGCCCTGCTGATGGCCCAATTAAAGCATCAAATCCATGTTCCGAATATATGTTCTTAGATAATACAGCATGTAATTTGGCTTCAATGAACTTGGTGAAATTCTACGATCATACAACGGGTCTATTTAATGTTGATGATTATCGTTTTGCTTCCCGTTTATGGACAGTTGTGTTAGAAATTTCTGTGTTAATGGCGCAGTTTCCATCAAAAGAGATTGCTGAATTATCCTATAAATTCCGCACACTTGGTTTAGGTTATGCTAATATTGGAACACTTTTAATGGTTCAAGGAATTGCTTATGATTCACCAGAAGCTAGAGCAATTACAGGTGCTTTAACAAGCATTATGCACATGACTTCTTATGCTACAAGTGCTGAACTTGCAAAAGAATTAGGTGCTTTTCCAGGTTATGAGCCAAATAAAGCGCACATGTTGCGTGTAATTAGAAATCACAGACGTGCAGCTTATAATGTTAATCCTAGTGAATATGAAGGTTTAACAGTTAAACCAATCGGAATTGATCCAACCTATTGTCCAGATTATTTACTTAAAGCAGCCCGTGAAGATGCTGATGCTGCTCTAAGTTTAGGTGAGCAATATGGTTTCAGAAATGCGCAAGTGACGGTTCTTGCTCCAACAGGAACAATTGGTTTGGTTATGGATTGTGATACCACTGGAATTGAACCTGATTTTGCTTTAGTTAAATTTAAAAAATTAGCCGGTGGTGGTTATTTCAAAATTATTAATCAAAGTGTACCTGGAGCATTAAAACGTCTTGGTTACTCTGAACGTGAAGCTGATTCTATTGTAAAATATGCAAAAGGTCATGGAACCTTGTTAGGCGCTCCACATATTACACACGAAGTACTACGTGAAAAAGGATTTACAAACGATGTAATTGAAAAATTAGAAGCAGCTCTACCAACAGCTTTTGATATTAAATTTGCGTTTAATCAGTGGACATTAGGGGAGGATTTCTGTAAAAAAGTGCTTAAAATTACTGAAGAACAATTAGCAGATTATACCTTTGATATGCTCGCATTTCTTGGTTTTACTCGTGATCAAGTTGAAAAAGCAAACAATTATGTTTGTGGAACAATGACAGTAGAAGGTGCGCCAGGATTGAAAAAAGAGCATTTATCTGTATTTGATTGTGCAAATAAATGTGGAAAAACAGGAACTCGCTACATTTCCGCAGAGGGTCATATTATGATGATGGCTGCTGCTCAACCATTTATTTCTGGTGCCATTTCAAAAACAATCAACTTGCCAAATGAAGCTACTATTGATGACATAAAACATGCCTATATGTTATCATGGGAAGCTGGAACAAAAGCGAATGCTTTATATAGAGATGGCTCAAAATTGTCTCAGCCTTTAAATACTATGGCTGATGTGATGGAAGAAATTATGAGTGATGACGATGAAGAAAAAATGCTAGAAGCTGAAGAAGTGAGAAAAGCACAAGATCAAGTCGTTCAAACTGCTGAAAGAATCATTCATAAATATGTTGCTCATCGTAAACGCTTGCCAAACAGAAGAGGTGGTTATACTCAAAAAGCAAAAATTGGTGGACAAAGTGTTTACTTAAGAACTGGAGAATATGAAAATGGTCAAATCGGTGAAATCTTTATTGATATGCACAGAGAAGGCGCAGCTTTCCGTTCATTGATGAACTGTTTTGCAATTTCAATTTCTTTGGGAATGCAACATGGTGTGCCATTGGAAGAATTTGTAGATGCATTTGTTTTTACAAAATTTGAACCTTCAGGGCCTGTATTTGGAAATCCTCACATTAAAATGAGTACTTCAATTATTGATTATGTTTTCCGTGAATTAGCTGTTACCTATTTAGGAAGACATGATTTAGCTCATGTTGATTCAGAAATGATTGAGACTAGAACTCTTCGCCCAGAACCTCAAGCTGAAACACTTGAAGGAATAGAGCATCAACACATGCTAAAAAAATCTATAGTTCCTGTTGCTGAAAAAGTGTCCGTAGCTGCAACTGTTGTTGTCGGTAAAACAGAAACCGCTTACGAAAAAGCTAAACAGCTCGGTTATACAGGAGATGTTTGTAGCGATTGTGGTAGCATGACCATGGTTCGAAATGGTACATGTTTGAAATGTATCACTTGTGGAAGCACAAGCGGCTGTTCATAGACGTATTAAGTAAAAATTTTCTTAAACTTAAATTCAAAAAACGATTGGCTTAGCTGTTTTCGAATAGTTAAGCCTTTTTTTTCTTAGTGTAATTTTTTCTCACTAATTATAATAAGATAATTCTAAAGAAGATGCATTCACTTGTTTCAACTGTTGATCACTACATTCAGAATTTACCTGATGATAGAAAATCGGTTCTTTCTAGACTAAGAACAATCATTAACTCGAATCTTCCATCAGGTTTCGAAGAAATGATTAATTATGGCATGATTGGTTACGTTGTTCCGCATTCTATATATCCATCAGGTTATCATTGTAATACAAAATTACCTTTACCATTTATCAATCTTGCTTCTCAAAAAAACTTCATTGCTTTATATCATATGGGTTTATATGCAAATCCAAAATTATTAGATTGGTTTAAAAATGAATTCCCAAACTATTCAAAAGCAAAATTAGATATGGGGAAAAGTTGTATTCGATTTAAAAAAATGGATCAAATTCCATTTGAGTTAATCGGGGAGCTTGTTCAAAAAATGACATGTGAAGATTGGATTAAACTATATGAAAATCAACTAAAAAAATAAAAACTAAACATTTTACGATGAACATTTTATGAACGCTGCGCTTACTAAAAACAATTATTTCGTTAAAGAACAAATTGGAGCTTTTAAAGCTTCCAATAATTATGATGTTTATGATCCTCAAACTCAAGAATTAATAATGACTTGTAGAGAGGAAAATTTGGGTATTTTCACAAAAATACTCCGATTCTCAGATTATAAAAAAATGACACCTTTCGATCTTCAAATTAGGTCTTCTAAAGGGGAATTACTTCTAAGAGTAAAAAGAGGAATGTCATTCATGTTTTCAGAAGTCGAAGTGTTTAACAGCGATGATCTACTTATTGGATATTTTAAGCAAAAATTCTCATTCGGTGGTAAATTTGAAGTGTTAAATTCATCAAACCAATTGATATGTACTCTTACTGGAAATTGGAAAAGTTGGGAATTTAGTTTTTCTAAAGATTCTGTTGAGTTTGCGAAAGTGAGTAAAAAATGGGCTGGTATTGGTAAAGAATTTTTTACAAGTGCGGACAATTATATGCTTCAAGTCTCTGAAAAAATTCCAAATGATAATCCGATACGTCAGTTAATCGTTGCTGCAGTTTTTTGTATTGATTTAGTTCTTAAAGAATAAATTAGAAGTAAATCTAAGCTCATTAAAAAAACCGTATCTTTTATAGACGCTAACCAATCAAAATGAATTCATGCCGTTTAATCATCTGGGACTTGATCTTGCTTTATTACCACTCATCACAAAAAAATATGAAGCACCTTATCCAATTCAAGAATTAGCTATCCCAAAAATAATAAGTGGGAACGATCTTTTAGGGATTGCCAAAACTGGTTCTGGTAAAACAGCCGCTTTTGTTTTACCAGCGTTAATGAAAACTCTATCAAAACCTAGTAAAAACAGGCATATTCATACATTGGTTTTAGTCCCGACTAGAGAACTTGCTGTTCAAGTAACAGAAGTTTTTAATTATTTTGAAAAAGCATTACATGACCCAATAAAAATTCGAGCTGTTTACGGAGGCGTTTCTATTAATCCACAAATGATGGACATGAATAATGTATCAATATTAGTTGCAACTCCAGGTCGACTTTTAGAACTCATTGAACAAAAAGCAGTATTAATTTCGGATTGTACACTCTTAATAATTGACGAAGCTGATAAACTATTAAATCTTGGTTTTCATAATGAAATGAATGCCATTTTTGATTTACTTCCGATTGAAAGACAAACCCTTTTATTTTCGGCAACCTTAAGTAAAGATGTTAGCTTAATTTCCGAAAAAGTCTGTAAAAATCCAGAAATAATTCAAGTTGAGGAAGATAAGCATGTAATAGATTTAATTACACATAGTGTTTATATCGTTGATGAAGAACGCAAAGGACCGTTTCTTCGATATCTGATCAAAACTCACGACTTAAAACAAGTTTTAATTTTTACATCATCAATTCAAAGGGCAGATAGAGTTGCCGATAAATTGCGAAAGAATGGTATTGAAGCAAGTGCAATTCATAGTTCGAAAAGCCAACATGCACGAACTGAAACCTTGCAACACTTTAAAAAAGGAAAAGTAAGGGTTTTAGTGGCTACAGATTTAATTGCTCGTGGAATTGATATCGAATATTTACCTGTGGTAATTAATTATGAATTACCAAGATCGCCAAAAGATTATATTCACAGAATTGGCAGAACGGGTAGGGCAGATAATCCTGGAGAAGCAATAACTATTTTAACTCGAGACGATTTACATCACTTTAATGTTATTTTGAAAAAAATGAATAGAGAAGCGTATTTCCATGATACAAATAAAATTGATTTACACGGTTTTTAACGCTTTAGACTAGATACTAACTTCTCAACTTCTCAATTTTAGAGCATCTCAACTTTTGAATTAAGACAACAACCAAAAGTCAATTTTGTCGGCTTTATTCTCATTCAAAATGAGTTAAATCGTAGATTTTTTTTAAAACTAATTATCAGCGTAGTTGTTATTCAAATCTCTATGGATGACCAATTATGGTAATCAAAAAAGCCTCAAATTGATCAAACTTGAGGCTTTAGATTGTGTATTATTATACTAAATGTAAATTAAATATTGGGTTGTGGTGTTGTTCTTAAATAGGGTTTAACTTCAGTATAACCTTTTGGAAATAAAGAAGCTATGTCTTCATTTTTCACAGCAGGTATAATTACCACATCTTCGCCATTTTTCCAATTTGCTGGAGTTGCAACTTTGTGATTAGCAGTGAGTTGTAAGGAATCAATAACTCTAAGTAGCTCGTCAAAATTTCTTCCTGTTGAAGCAGGGTAGGTGATGGTAAGCTTGATTTTTTTATCTGAACCAATTACAAAAACGGAACGAACGGTTGATTTTTCACTAGCATTTGGATGAATCATATCATACAACTCCGACACTTTTTTGTCTTCATCAGCAATAATAGGAAAGTTTACTGTTGTATGTTGGGTCTCATTTATGTCTTTAATCCACTCATGATGAGATGCTAAACCATCAACACTTAAAGCAACAACTTTTACATTCCGTTTGTCAAATTCAGCTTTGTACTTTGCTACTGTTCCTAGTTCAGTTGTGCAAACTGGAGTGTAATCAGCTGGATGAGAAAATAAAATTCCCCAACTTTCTCCAAGCCAATTATGAAAATCGATTGTTCCTTCAGTGGATTGAGCAGTAAAATTTGGAGCGATATCGCCAAGTCGTAATGTTGACATAGTATTGTTATTATATGTTTTAAGGGTAAATTATATAAAAATAAGCTTATATTAGCTGTTTATTACTCATTGTTTTAAAATGAGTGTTACTTCTTTGAAGTAGAACTTTGGTTGAAAACAGGTTGTTTTAATAAGCTAATCTCAAATTCAATTATTGTTCTAATATAAATAAATACGAGTAATTCTACCAATATTATAGAATAACTTTTGGATTTAACTCAAATTCGGATCTAGACCTTTTATAAAGTTTATTAATTATAAAAAAGATTCCATTTTACAAAAATAATAAAAACAATAACCTATTCGTAAAATTATGTTATTATTTAACATACGTCATTTGGTCATACTTAAGCCCGTCCCAGCATCTCAACTTTAGAACTTAACCTATACAAAAGAACTGCTTATAGCGTAAATAGATATTGGTCAGTGATAGCACTTCGTGGTTTTTCGAAGCATGTCGGGGTACGGGATGACCTTTTTTTGTAAAAACTAGTGAAGTTTGTTTAGAAACGAAGTCAGAAAGTTGAGAATTTAATTGATATTGAGAAATAATGAGTTGAGTCAGATTAAATTGTATTGATTTTTTTTAATGAGTAGAAATTTAATTTAATTTGATTAGCTTAACTAAATAATCTGTTTGCGAAAAGAGTTGTAAAAAAAAATCAAAAGCTTTGAATTACAATGATTTAGGTTTAAGATTTATAGTTTTTCAAATTGAGTGCGCTAAGCAAAAACCATTAAATAGAAATCAATTTTAAAATAGAAAAAAATATCTAAAGGGGACTTGAACTTGGTTTTAATGATGAAATAAAAAAGGTCATTGAAAAAAAGTATTCAATGACCATAAAAGAGTTTTAAAAAAAATGAGTAAAACTAAATTGATTCTTAACTTATTGAAGATTATGAAAAACTTTTTGAACATCTTCATCTTGTTCCAATTTGTCAACTAGTTTTAAAACTTCTTCAGTTTGTTCTTCACTTAAAGAAATTAGTGTTTGTGGAATCCATTCCATTTCTGAGCTTATTGTTTCTATACCCTTGTCTTCCAAACCTTTTTGAAGATTTCCAAATTCATTAAATTCACAATGAAGAACCCAAATTTTATCTCCATTTTCTTCAACTGATTCACCCATATCATCTAAACCAGCGTCAATAAGTTCTAATTCTAATTCATCAGGATTGGTGACATCTTCGAATTTTAATTTGAACACACCTTTTTTAGTGAATTGAAAACTAACACTTCCAGAGTTTCCTAAATTCCCACCTAATTTTGAGAAAGCAGGTCTTAAATTCCCTACTGTTCTTGTTGGATTATCGGTTGCTGCTTCTACTAAAATTGGAACTCCATGAGGTCCATAACCCTCGTATAAAATTTCTGAATAATCTTCCATATCTTTGCCCATTGCTCTTTTAATTGCAGCGTCAATGCGATCTTTAGGCATATTTACACTTTTTGCATTTTGTATTGCACGTCGAAGCGTTGCATTGCCTGCAGGATCAGGACCGCCAGATTTAACTGCAATTACGATTTCTTTACCAACGCGTGTAAATGCTTTTGCCATCTTGTCCCAACGTGCAAACATTGTGGCTTTTCTAGTTTCAAATATGCGGCCCATGATTTTTCTTTGTGCTTAAATTGATTATTTAATGGCTCAAAGATAAGTATAAATGGAAAAACAAGTTTAAATGGAATTGTTATAAAAATGTAGAAAATTGTTGCAATTCATTGAATTGTAGGTGATTATAGTTTTAAACTTCCCAATTCAATTGCAAAAATAAGTAGAGAATCAGTTTTGTAAGGTTAGCACACTTTTCAAAAAAAAGTGTTTTTTATCAAAATAAATGTCATTCAGCTAATACTAGTTATCGTCTTGTGAAGCTCTTTTGGATTTACTAAAAGTACTTGAGTTAATTCATTAAGTTTTTTTACTTTAAATGAGAAATCATTTTTTAAATATGAACGAATAATGGGCATTCTCTGTAAAATCTCATCAATTGAATCTGGCAGAATTTCATTTAATGTTTCTTTAATTCGTTTTGCAATTGTTGGCGATTTTCCATTCGTTGATATGGCAATTTTCAAATCACCTTTTTTAACTATTGATGATAAATAAAAGTCACACATTTGAGGAGTATCCACAACGTTTACTAAGAGTTTGAGAGAAGAACCATCCACTTTTACCTGTTGATTTATTGAAACATCATCAGTACAGGCTATAACGAGTTGCTTTCCATTTAAATCCTCTTTTTGATATTCTTTTTTGATTATAGTGACTTTTTCAAATTTAGCTGCCAGTTTTACCACATCATCGTTTATTATTTTTCCAATTATTGTAATTGAGGTATGTGGCGAATTAGTTAAAATAGATTCCATTTTTTCCAAACAAACGTTTCCTGCACCAATTATGATGACTTGGAGAGTTTCTATTTTCAAAAAGATGGGGTAAAGATGGTTTCCTGACATACGTTGGTACTATTTAATTAGGCATGAAAATTTAGTCCTTGGGTCGTGGCTTTAACATAGTTCATTCGAATGGTAAAATCTCCAAAATACTCTTGTGGTAATCGCTTAGTAGCGTAATCTTTAAAAATCGGTCGTAAGGTAGCTATTATTTGATCTTCATCTAGAAGTTCTTTATATAATTTATTCAGTCGATCACCACTGTGTGAAGCTCCTAAATAGAGATTGTATTTTCCTAATGAACGTCCAACAAGTCCAATTTCACCTAAATAAGGTCTTGCACAACCATTGGGACAACCAGTCATTCGAATAATAATTGGTTCTTTTTCTAATTCGAATTCTTTTAAAATCAAATCAATTTTGTCAATCAGTTTTGGTAAATACCGTTCAGCTTCAGCAAAAGCTAGAGAACAGGTATTTAAAGCAACACAGGCTAATGAGTTTAAGCGTAAACCTGAAATTGAACTAAAATCTGTTACAATTTTATACTTTTGCAAAATTCCAATAATACTATTTTTTTGAGAAGAGGAAATTTTTGTAATAATGATATTTTGATTGCCAGTTAGTCTAAAATCGCCGTCATGTATCTCTGCGATTTCACGAAGTGCAGTTTTTAATAACTTATTTTCTGAATCTTTAACTCTACCACCTTCAACAAAAAGTGTAAAATTAACTGTTCCATCAAAATTAGTAGTCCACCCAAATTCATCGCCATTTGATTCAAAATGAAATGGTTTTTCTTTTTCAATTGCATAGTTACAGCGATGTTTTAATTCTGCAAGAAAAACATCTAACCCAAATTTATCAATCGTGTATTTTAACCTTGAAAATTTACGATCTTCACGATTTCCCCAATCACGTTGAATCGTTACTATTTTTTCACAAATATCAATTACATACTCTTTTTTCACAAATCCTAAAGAATCTCCAAGTCTTGGATAGGTTTTGTCCATTCCAAAAGTCATTCCTAAACCGCCACCAATCATGATATTGTAACCGATTAGGTTCTCATTTTCACTAATTGCAATTAAACCAATATCATTTGCAAATAAATCAATATCATTATTTGGTGGAATTGCAAGCGCAATTTTAAATTTTCTTGGTAAGTATAATCTTGAATAAATCGGTTCACTATCTTCAATTTTACCTTTATTTATCAAGGGTGAATTGGAGTCATTTTCTTGATCTTGAAGCCATACTTCCCAGTAAGCTGAGGTCTTTGGAGTTAAATGAGCCGATATTGCTTGCGCATCCAAAAGAATTTGATCATGTATCATAGATTGATAGGGATTGGGATTACACATTACATTTCTATTTACATCACCACAACCGGCAATACTATCTAAAAGAACTTCATTAAAACCTGCTATCGTTTTCTTTAAATTTATTTTTGTAATCCCGTGTAATTGAATCGCTTGCCGGGTTGTTATTTTTAGCGTATTACTACCGTACTTATAAGAAAGATTGTCAAGTTTTATCCATTGCTTTGGTGCTATAACTCCGCCTGCAAGTCGAATCCTAATCATAAAAGAATAAAGAGGCTCGAGTTTTTGAAGCTTGCGCTCACTTTCTAAATCACGATCAGTTTGTTGATAAGAACCATGGAACTTAATGACTTGAGTGTCATCATTGTGCACAGAGCCCGTAATTTCATGTTGTAAGCTTTCTTGTAAATAACCTCTTAAATAATCACTTCTATCTTTAATGTGTTCAACTTCAGAGTGATTTGAGTTTGGTTTCAGCATGATTGAGTTTATTAATTTTTGACGTTCATTTAATATATATCTTCGATATATCTACGCAATATTTTAAGATTGCTGATGTAGTTTTTTGCTTCTGAATGACTTTTTCTTCCTTCAGAAACAATGATTTCTAGAAGTGTAGCTTCTACATCTTTAGCCATTTTATTTTTATCGCCACAGACATAAATTTGAGCACCCGATTCAATCCAATGGAATAATTCAGCTTTATGTTCTAGTAACTTATCTTGAACATAAATTTTTTCTTCTTGATCGCGAGACCATGCTGTGCTAATCTTAGTAATCGATTTGTTTTTAATGAATCGTTGCCATTCTGTTTGATAAAGAAAATCTGTAGTAAAATGGGGATTGCCAAAAAACAGCCAAGTTGAATTGCCTTTTTTGTTTTCTTCGAGTTCATGTGCAAAAGCTCTAAAAGGAGCAATTCCGGTCCCTGCACCAATGAAAATCAACGGAGTTTCTGCATTTTCGGGAAGTTTGAAATATTCGTTTTCTTCAACAAAAATGCGCACCTTGTCGCCAATTTCAATAGAATCGGCAAGCCATGTCGATGTAGTTCCTAAGCGATATCGATCATTAGAATGGTATCTTACGGCTCCAATTAAAACATGTAATTCATCTTCTGTTGAAAGCAAGCTCGAAGCAATAGAATACATTCTAGCTTGAATAGGGCGGAGTACACCTGTTAATTCTGAAGCTGTCCACTCAGACGGGAATTCTTTTAAAACATCATTTATATCACGACCATAAATATAGGATTTTAGTTGTTTCGGATTATTTAAAATTGAAAATAATACTTCGCTACAAGTTTTCTTTTGAACGTAGTTCAAAAAGTTTTTATCAATTAGGCTTAATTCTAATTGCGAACTTAGCACTTTGTAAAAGGGCAGAAGGTCGTTATTCCATTCTACAGGAGTTTGCCCATCAATTTGAGTACATTCTAAAACTAAATTAACGAGATTAGGATTATTTACAGGATAAATGCCAATAGAATCACCTGGTTTGTAGTTCAATCCAGAATTATTCAGTGCTAACTCAATATGCCATGTTTCTTTCTCTGATCCACGGCCATTTAATTGAATTTTCTCAATGACTGCTGCTTCAAAAGGGTGTTTACGATTGTAAATTAGTTTTCGAGAAGTACTACTTATAGTATTTTTTGGGATGGCTATAGTAGAGTCTTTAAGATAGTTTTGTGTTAGTTTATTCTTAATGAGTTCAATATGATTTTTTGCATCATTTTCGAAATCAACATCTACATCTAAGCGTTCACAAATTCGTTTCGCACCTAATTTTTCTAATTGCTTATCAAAATCAATTCCTGTTTTGCAAAATAGAGGATAACTTCTGTCACCAAGTGCAATAATACTATAATTGAGGTGGTCTAATTGCGGACATCTGTTAGAAAAGACAAAGTTATAAAGCGATTCAGCTGAAGCTGGAGGTTCACCATCGCCGTAGGTACTAACCGCAATAAATAGAAGTTTTTGTTGAGTTAGCTTTTGGGGTTGATATTCATTCATATCAATTAATGAGCATTTAAAGCCCAAAGAGCTAACACTTTCTTCGATTAAACGAGCAACTTTATTAGAGTTACCAGTTTGTGTTCCATATAAAATAACTACATCTGGAAGACTTTTTATCGTAAGATTGCTAGAATTGGTCTGGGTTGATTTTCTAGAAAGTGCGAATAGATAACCACTGAGCCAAAGTTGTTCTTCCTTGCTTAGTTTATTTTCTAAGTTTTCAAGCAATGCTGAATTATTAATAAGTGGTAGAAGGGTATCATTTATCATAGTTCAAAAGCCTTATATCGATTCGAATTATTAATACTAATGTCTAGTGGTTGAATAAGGGAAAAGAGTACATTCTCGTTTATAGTTCTTTCAACAGTAGATTCGGCTAAGCGAACGACTTCTCCAAATACAAGAATAGCTGGGCTACCTAGACCTTTATTTTTTGTAAGATTGTAGATATTTTCAGCTGTACCAATTACAATTTTCTGATTAGGTAGGCTTCCATTTTGAATTACAGCAGCTGGAAGTTCGCTCTTTCCTGCATTTTGATAAATTTCTGCAATAGATTTTAATTTTGATAATCCCATCAAAATAACAGCAGTCGTATTCGCATTCGCTGCGGTATAAATTTCATCTGATAAATTTCCATTAGAACAGGTAGCTGTTAAGACCCAAAAACCTCGGCTTAAATCTCTATGTGTAACAGGTATGCCTGCACATCCAACCGCTCCAACTGCGCTACTTATGCCTGGGATATAGAACGTTTTTAAACCATGCCTTTTTGCATATTCAAGTTCCTCAAATCCTCTTCCAAAAACAAACGGGTCACCACCTTTAAGTCTTACTATCTTTAAATAAGTTTTACTTAATTCAATAATTTTTGAATTTATAGCATCTTGTGTAAAAGGTTTAAATCCTTTTCTTTTTCCAACAAATATATTTAAAGAACTAGTAGCGTAGTTGAGAAGTGTTTCATTGACTAAAGAATCAAATAAAACTACGTTTGCTTCTTGCAATGCATTGATTGCTTTTAACGTTATTAGTTCAGGGTCGCCAGGTCCGGCACCAATAAGTGTTAAGGTACTCATTTCACAATCCTTAAATAAAATACTTTAATAGACTTTTGTCATTACTGTTCTTTAACAGTAGAATGTAAACCACATTCTTTCGAACTGTGATTTTCCCACCACCATCGTCCAGCTCTAAAGTCTTCATCTGAAGCAATTGCACGTGTACAAGGAGCGCAACCAATGCTTACAAATCCCTTATTGTGCAAAGGGTTAAAAGGAATCTCATGTTTTAGGGCGTATTGTTTTACATCATCAAAAGTCCAATGAAAAAGAGGATGAATCTTAATTAAATCATAAGTGGAATCATATTCAATAGGTTTCATTTTTGATCTATTTAAAGATTGATCTGCTCTAATTCCTGTAATCCATATTTTCTGCCCTTTTAAAGCCCTTCGCAAAGGTTCAACTTTACGGATTCCACAACATTCTTTTCTGTTCGCTACTGATTCGTAAAAACTACTCGGTCCTTTTTTAGATAAAAGTTCACTCACTTTATCAAAATCTGGAGTATAGCTTTTAATTTCAATGCCATATTGAATTAAGGTTTTTGCCCAAGTTGAATAGGTCTGTTGAAATTGCCTGCCAGTATCTAAAGTAAACAGTAAAATTGGCAGTTGTTCACTTGCAATTATATGAGTAATAACTTGGTCTTCTAGACCAAAACTTGTCGAAAAACTTGTGTGTTTGGGAAACAAATTACTTATCTGTTTTAGTAAATCAGATAATGATTTGTTCTCAAATTGAAGTTCTTGTGTTAGTGATTGAATATCCAAAGTGTAATGATTAAAGGGTGAACGGTTGAATTTAATTATTCAAAAAAAAAGCCCAGAACATATTCGGGCTTTATCATAGTAATCATCGTTAGTAAATTGATTGATACAATACTGCCCTAGCTTGTTTTACAACAACACATTTGCATCAATAGGAGAGAAGTAAGATTAGTTATAAGTAAATTCATAGAAGACTATTATTTCTATAAAGATAGAAGAATATAAATATGCTTGTCAAGTATAATTTATAAATTCTATAAAAAAAGTAGAATATTAGTCATAATCTATTATTATTAAACTATTTAGCTTCATTCATTGAGTTATTTTCTGCATAGTTATGGTCAAACAACGCCAAAAATTTGGAATTTAAAATTAATTTCATCAAATAAACTTACTTCGAATTGTTCCTTTACAAAAAAAATGGAGATTTTAATGGCGATGAAAGTGATATTAAATCATTTGATCAAATTGTGTTCAGTGAAAATCAACTCTAACCAAATTTAATTTCTTTAGAGGATTAGGAGTGTTTTTGCCTTTTTGGGGATTTGATTTTTTGTAATAAAGACACAATTATTGAATCAGTTTCTAAAAAAATAAAATAGGCGATTTATATATTTTCATGCTTTTTGAAAAGATTGATATCTTCAGATTCACCCGAAAATGATAGCTGCTTGTTGTTAAAACTCAAATTCGGACTTAGACCCTTTGTAAAGGGTATTGATTTATATTAAGGTAAAATTTTGCAAAAAAAACAATATCCCAATGGCAACCTATTGTTCTTTTTTTATTTACGTTATTTCGTCTCTCTGGACTCCGACCAATCTTCTCAGTCTTAGAACTTAACCTATACAATAAAAGTGCTTTTGGCGTATTAAGATTTTGACCAAGATAGCACTTCTTGGTTCTTCGAATCGTTTCGGGAAAGAAGCTGACTTTTTTTTGCAAAAACTAGTAAGTTTGTTTAGAAACGAAGACCGAAAGCTGAGGTTGAAATAAATATTTTAAGATAAAGTTAAACAAAATTTAATTTTAATAAGTCTATAAGTGAAAAAACTAGTATGACACATTTATAAATCTTACAACATTCGTGAAATCAAATAATGTTTATTGCCCTGTTTCAACTTGATTTTGTTTAACTTATTTGAAATGAAAAACTTTTAAAAAATTATAAATGTATTTAAAACAAGTAAATATAGATAATAGATATGGTTTAAAAGAATCTACTTTAAAATTCTGATTGGCGGTTTCTAGTCCTTCAAGTTGCAATAAAACACTGCCTATATTACTTAAACTACATTTCATAATTGCACATTCTATTTATTAGAGGATTTGAAAATAGCTGTTATGTTTATCCCAAAAATCGCAGCATTTGTAATTATAATAGGATATGACCACCCTAATAAAATGCCATAAATCACGAAAGTAAAACAACCAATTGTGTTAATTGCTCTTAATTTCTTAATGTCTTTCATCAAAAAAGAGATGAGTACTAAAACAGAGGCTAAATAACCGACCCAGTCGGTGAGAGTAATTGTATGTATAAATTCCATTCCAATAGATTAAATGAACAGAAATATAAGAATATAATGAGGTAATTTTCTCAAATTCGAGCATCTATAAATGATTGATTCATCTCTTATTATAGAAATTGCCAGTTATCTCGAATTCGTTTTTTAATAGGTTTTGTTTTTAGGTTAAAATTCGAAAGAAGTGATTTAATGCTGATTTTTACACAAATAGTTGAAGATTAAATTCGAGCAATTCTTTAATCTGTGCTAGGGTTAAGTTTTATCACAATAATTTTAATCAAAAATATAAATAAGCACTGGAGAATCTGCCTTGCTCATTTATGCCTTCTTTAATGAAAGCTCAAAAAAAGCCCAAGTTTGGCAGGGATGCTGGGTCAAACTCTGAATCACGAAATTTAATTTTATCTAGTTTATCGTAGTTTTCTTAAGCTACACATGGGTTAGTAATATCTTGGTTGATAAACTTGTCTAGTTGTTTGATAGTATAGCAAATGAGCCTTCATAAGAGAGTCGATTTTTTGGTTTTCACCTTTCTAAATCCTACAAATAACAGAATATTTTTATATAAACTACTTTTTGGAATAAGCTCAGAATATTATAGTTACTGAAATTCGGACTTAGACCCATTGTAAAGATTATTAATTTTTTTAAAAGTTTCAATTTTGAGTCCACTCCAAAAAGTCAATTCTTTAGGTTTATACCCTTCCGAATACTACGAATTCGACGAATAGTTTGCTAAAAACTATTTTTCGGAGTACGCTCAATTTTATAAAAAAAACAAAAATAATAATATAGATGCAAACTATTGTTAATATTATATATAACTTATTTCGTCGGCTCCGAGCTAGCATTTCAGCCATTGAACTTAACCAATACAAAAGAAGTGCAAATGGCATAAAAAAAGAGTTGACCAAGATAGCACTTCGTGGTTCTACGAATCGTGTCGGGGTACGGGATGACCTTTTTTTGCAAAAAACAGTGAAGTTTGTTTATAAACGAAGTCCAATAGTTGAGATATTAAATTGATTAAGAAGTCATTTCAACATACTAAACCAACCTGAGATAAGTCCTTTTATTAAATCCGAATTCTTAACAGGTGATTTGCACAAAATAAGTAACTGACCAAAAATACTCCAATGGAAAGCAGGAACGCTGAATCGATTTGAAGCATAGTTTTTCATGACATAGAAACGGTTAATAACACTCATTTTTTTGAATGAAATCTTGTCTAGGCGATTTGTTGTTGACTTAAGATGAATACCAAAAGCTTTTGGAACGACAAAAATTGAATCTTTAGGAAGTTGTAAGCAAAAAGCTAAATCTTCATCTTGAGCATAACCTTTCAACGATTCATCAAATTTAAATCTTGAAAAAATAGAATAATCAAAAGACATAGAGCAGCCAGATAAAAAAAGCGAAGTATAAGGGAAGAAAGAGTGTAGGATAGCTTGTGATTCTGTTGTTCGCCCGGAAGATAAAACAATACCAGGTTGATTAGAATTTAAACCAAAAATGAAATGAAATAGAGTAGATTTATTTTTTTTTGAGATAGGTAATATTCTTCCACCAGCTCCTAAGACTTTATTTTTATTCAGAAGTAAAAATTGTGATAAATGATGAAAGTAGTTTTTATTTGGTAAAAAATCATCATCAATAAAATGAACTATTTTACAGCTGTTTGGGAGAAGGGAGATTCCTAGATTTCTTTGAAACGGAATAGATGCAATTTCAGTTGAAGAAATAAGTAACGTTGAGTTTAAATGAGAAAAAAGTTTTGTAATAGTTAATTTTTCATGTAAATCCGATCCATCAATTAGTACAATATATTCAGGAATAAAGCTACATAAATAAAGAGAAGTGGCTACGTTTTTAAGTTCGTATAATCTATTTTTTGTACAAATGATTAAAGCTTCATTGTAGAGAATTTCAGGACTTTTTGTAGTCATCAATTAAGCGAGTGTAATAATTTATTGTTCGTTGAGCAATTCTATTTGGGGCATTAATTCGCTTAATCGTTTGTTGCGCTTTTAATCCAATTGCAATTTTGTCAGAAACAGGTAAATTTAAAATACTTTCAATTTGTGCTGTAAGATGTTCTACTGATCCTGTTTTAAAAACCCAGCCATTTTCTTCGTCAAAAACCAATTCAGACATTCCTCCAGAATCAGAAACTAAAGTTGGAGCAGCAAATCCCATACTTTCAATACAGGTATAAGGATAATTTTCGAAAGGCTGTGATGGTAAAATAACAAGGGCTGCATTTTGATACAACCACGCTAGTTGTTCTCTGTTTTGCTCGCCAATAAATTGAATAGAAGGAATGGATAAATGTTCAATTAAAGCTTCAAATTCAGGACTATGATTGGTTTTTTTTCCTGCAAAAACTAAAGAATAATCTTTTTTTACCTGAGTGTTGTTCCATGCATTAAGTAATGTTTGAATGCCTTTTCTCCTTTCAATTCGACCAGTGAATAAAACAAATGGTCTTTTTACATTTACCAATTCGGGTTCAATTAGAACTTCTTGTTGAACAGGATAAGGGTATGGGTTTGTAAAAAAATCATTTAAACTACGCCCTGTTTTTGCTGCAAGGAGTCTGGAAAGACGATGAGAGGGTGATAATAAGCCAAATGCTTGTTTAATGGATTCAATTTCCATTTTATATCGTTTCTTATTTTTTTTGTTGGCTTTTGCATCTTCTCCTTCGTTCATTTCATCTGCAATAAAAGATGGAGTATGGCAAGTTACATTGATAGGGTTTGTAATGGTTTTATCTTTTAAGAAGAAATAAGCGCTCCCTAAATAATCGGTACAGTCTATTACATCTACTTTTAAACCTTTTTTTTGTAGTTCTTTGAAATAAACCCAAGCATTGTGTGCAAACCAATAGGATTTATCAGGAATTACTTTATGTATCAATTTTTTTAAATTTCCTGAAATAGGTTCGGTTCCTGGTATTCTATGGATATGAATGAAATCAGCAATTTGTTTGGATTCTTCGGTCTTATTGTGAACACTTTGGCAAATTACGTGAACAGTAACGCCTTCTTTTGCAAGAGCCTGAGCCATAAACCAACCATAAGTACTTATTCCACCCCAATGTGTATCATTAGGAAATTGATTTTGAATGAGAACAACGTTTAAAGGTAATACAGGCATGCCTAAATGTACAGAATTCTTCACAGATACATTAGAAATACACTGCTGACAATTAAACTTGCTGAAAATTCAGTAAACACAAAAGAAAACTTTTTTTCATAAATATATATCCCTTCAAAAAGAACTAAAAGCGTTGAAATTAAACTTATACTTAACACTAATAGGTTAAAGTCATTATAAAAAAAGAGAATAAATAATAGGGTAACAAGAGTTAACACGGTTTGCCTAATTAAGACAAATGTATTTTTTAAAGTACTTTTTAATAAAGTTTCATGCCAACCTGAAAGTAAACTACTCCAAGCCCAAAGAATGAAAACAGGTAATAAATTAATTAAATCTGCCCAAGTTTCTAACCAAAATTCACTTAATATAACGTTAAACAGCCAAAACATAATGACAAGAAAAAAGGCCGAAGAAAAGATGGTTAGAATAAAATGTTTTTTTTCGATAATTAACGACTTAGTAGCTAATTGAGGAACTATTAATGGTTGAACTATAGCTTGAATAAAGTTTGAAGCATGATGGGGGAAAGCATAACCTCGATTATATAATCCCACGATATAAGAATTAGTCAACCATCCTAATAATAGAGTGTCGCCCTTTGTTCTAAATTGAGTAAGCAAATCATTTAAACCAAGTAATAAAGATGGTTTTAAATGCTCTTTCAAATAGGAAATATCCCATTGGAATTCAATTGGAGCTTTGTATAAAACTAGAAGATTATGAATAACATAGGGCAATATAAACGATACGCTAAGCGCCCAATGTAATTCCCCAAACCATAATAATAAAAAAGAAAAGGGTTGAATAAAAAGATGAGTTAAAGCATCTGCAAATGCTAAATAAGAAATAGACTTATTCCAATACAACCAAATGTAAGACGTTGTGCCAGTTGCAACTAATGGTGTAATTAATGCAAATTCTAGAAGCCATTGTGCCTGATCGTGAGTTAAATCAGATTCAATAAAACTGAGAAAATACAAGATGAAGCTAACAAGCACTCCCAACAAAAAATGCACACATTTTTGGCTTTCTAAGTCAACCTTAAATGGTAATTGTAAAGCTCTTTGCTTAAAACCTGGATCCAATATAGTCCAACTTGCAGTTGCAAAAAAACTTATTAGAATAAACGAGCCAAATAAATCGGGGTTAATAAACACCCCGAAAATAATTGCCATAATCAAACGAATTATCCAAATTGCATAATGTCTAAGAAATTGAGTGGAAAGGAGTGATGATATGTTCAATTGGCAAAAATTAATTCATGTAAAAGGTAATCATTTTAATAAATCTGATTGGTGATTGAAACTAATAAATAGAAAACGATTAAATAATTAGCATGATGCATGATTTTTTGAAGCTTAGATTGAAAACAAATTTAAATAGATGTGGCGAGTAAAACTTACATTCCCAAAGTTGAAAATTCATTTGATGAGCGTACTCCGAAAAGTGGTTGCTAGCAATATCTTCGTCGAATTCTAAGGATTTGGAATGGTGTAAACCGAAAGAATCGATTTTTTGGAGTACGCTCAATTATAAATAGTGTAGATCAATACTTTCGAAAGAAGCTTCGCTATGGTTATATAGAGTTTTAATATCAAAAAAAGTATCTCCCTTTCTTGTATCTGATTGCCTAATTCATTATTGTAAGACACATGTAGGTGTTGAAACTATTAAATGATATATCATGGTTAAAATTGTCGTTGCAGACGATTCCAATTTAATTCGTATGAAGCTTAAAAAGCATCTTAATGATGTTTATGAAGTTATAGAAGCTCATAATGGAAGAGATGCTTTAGTTAAAATTAAAATTGAAAAACCAGATATAGTTCTTTCTGATTTATTAATGCCTGAAATGGATGGTTTTGAGTTATTGAAAAGAATACAGGAGGATAATATTCCTATACCTGTGGTAATATTAACAGCTGATATCCAATTTGAGACCAGTCAAAAATGTCTTGAACTTGGAGCGTTTAAAGTTTTAAACAAACCTCCAAATAAAGAAGAATTGCTCAAAACACTTGAAGAGGCTTTATTGTCTAAGGAGAATGTGTAATGTTATTAAGTGATGAGCAATTAGATGCATTAACCGAAATTATAAATATTGGCGTTGGAAAAGCAGCAAATACACTCAATGAATTAACTGAATCTCATATTTTACTACGTGTTCCTAATATTCAACTCTACGAAATAAACGAAATTGAAAGAGTTCAGGTTCGATATGGCATTGACAATGTTGCAGCTGTTATTCAAGGTTTTCATGGAAAATATGATGGAAGAGCTGCTTTAATATTTCCACCTGAATCAGCTCTAGATTTAGTGACCGGAGTTACAGGTGAAGTGCCAGAAGATGATGATTTAGACGCTATCCAAGCAGGAACCTTATCAGAAATAGGGAATATTGTAATTAATGCACTAATCGGCACCATTGCGAATCTTTTAGATGATCACTTAGATTTTGAGCTTTCTGAATACATGCTCGATTCTATTCCTAATCTTTTCATAAAAGAGAAAATTCAAAATCCAAATTCATTAATGTTGATTTCAGAAGTGCAATTTATCATTGAAAAAATGAATATTAATGGGCATATAATTTTAACATTCGATATTGATAGCTTAGAAACTCTATTTTATCTCATAAACGATAAGTTTTTCTGACAGTCATTAAATAACAAATTATGTGCTTTTCAGGCTGTTTTAACTTTTTTTTTTCTTGTCTATTAATTTTTTGGCAACCAGCAACTCAACAAAATAATAGTATAGACTCCGTAATAGCATCTGAAATTGTTGACTGGATGGTTCAGAAATCTAACACCTTGAACATGAATAGTAAATTTAAGATTACATCTTATGATGCAGAATTCACGTATTTCCTAGAAGAAAACTTTATTCATAAAAATGGTCGTTTAGTTGAACAGGCAGATTCTTTAGCTTTTCTATTTAATGTGGAAACAAAAGGGGAGTTTTCAAGAAATGGTAATAAATTACTTTTAGATGGAGTTGCTTTAATTAAACTAATAAAATCGAATCAAATTCTTGAAACTAAACGACTTCATATAAATAAAGTGATTGAGGATTCTTATGATTTAAAAAGTATATTTTGGCTTGAAAAAAAAGCTACAAAAAAAGAAAATGCCGTTAGCAAATGGGTAGAACCTAGCTTAATACTTTCAGCCATGCTTTTATCAGTGTATTTACTCTTTTCAGTAAGATCGTAATGCGGAAAGTTTTAGTATTAATCTCTTTAAGTGTTATCATTGCAACTTGTGCTAATCTAGTTATGCCAAGTGGTGGACCAGCAGATACAAGTGCTCCTATTATCGTTAAAACCGAACCAGAAACAGGCACATTAAATTTTTCAGGTAAAGAACTTCGTTTTTATTTTGATGAATATGTTCAACAAGTTACTTTTAAACAAGCATTCAGTATTGAACCAGATTTGGGAATTCAATATGATATTAGTTTTAAAGGGATGTCAGTAATTGTTACGTTAAAAGGGGATTTGCCTGTAAACTCAACGTTTATTGCTGAATTAGGAACTACTGTCTCAGATTTTAAATCGAATAAGTTGAAAAGTCCGTTTAGTTTGGCTATTTCAACTGGTGAAATGATGAATAAAGGGGCATTGAAAATAAAGTATTTAAATGCATTAAACGGAGAAAAAGTGGAAAACTCAACATTAATGTTATTTAAAGAGCATCAAAAATTTTCAGAAAAAAGTTTTTACTCTGGTAAACCTGATTCATCAGGAATGATTCGTTTTTCATATTTACCAGAGGGAAGATTTAAAATCATTGCTATTGATGATTTAAACAGAAATAGAAGTAAAGAAGATTTCGAATGGGCTCAACCAATTTATTCAGAATATATTGATGTAGAACAAGATACAAGTATTGAACTAAAAACTGTTTATTATTCAAAACCAGATACCTTAATGCCAGAAATTTTAGGAATAGGGGTGTTTTCATCCAACCGAATACGATTGCGTTTTTCTGAAGATGTGTTTCTCAGAACTGATTCTACTCTATCGATTGTATCAGTTTTTGACACTACAAAGTTTAGAATCTTCTACAATGAAAAAGATGATTTTTCTGTATACTGGGCAGGTTCAAGACAAGAATTTACTTCATCAACAGAAGTGATAGCTCAATTGCCGACTTTTGTTGATGGTTACAGAAATCCACTCAAAGAAAATTCATTTAGATTTACATCGGAAGTCTTATCAGATACAAGTCAACTTAGAATTATAAAACTTGAACCGCAAAAGTTGATGAACGAGACGGATACCTTACGTGTTTATTATAATGGGTTTATAAATCAGAGTATAATTGACTCTTTAGAAGTAATTGCCCAACAAAGTAAAACAAAAGGGTATGCCTTTTCAAAAATTGAAGATCATATTTTAATGATTTATCCAGAAAAAAAATGGGATCCCTTGCTTTCATATCAATTTAGATTATTTAACCCAGCGACCGCAAATTATCTTACACATGCTCCCAAAATCTTGAGTTATGATGAATTATCGAGTATTGAATTGCTTAGATCCGATAGTTTGACATATAGTCAGACTTACCAATGGATTATTGAGCTAATTGGTGAATCCTATTATAAAAGGATCCATAGTTCAGAAAAAATGGTTCTTATTGAAAATATTGGGGATCAGCGTTTATTGGTAAGAGCTTTCGATGATTTAAATGGAAATGATTCTTGGGATAGTGGGAAAATTGAACCATTTGAAAAACCAGAACCATTTTTTGTAGAAAAGAATGTAAATCTCCCAAAAAAGATGACTGCAACTTTAAGTATTGATTTTTAAGTACTTAAATATGATTACATTACAAGATAATTACGAATTTTTAAAAAAAAATATTAAGACAAAATAATCAGATTATTTGCTTTTTTTAAGGTAAACGCTCAAATTGAAATTTGTTATTGATTAAAGAGGCCTTAACTTATTAACTTTCTCGCAAAGCTTTTTTTTGTTGAAACATGTCGTAGATCATCCAAGCAACAGTAAAGGGTGGAAATATAACTCCAATTATTAATTTCAACGTCTTTGTTCTTTTGGGTGGAAGAATCATAATTCCAGCCATTCCGGCTAACCAAAAAATAATTATAAATAAGCCAAACCAAAGGATTAGTAGGCTTCCCCAAAAATTAAAATGTTCATAGAGCCAGTCCAGCATAATAAATCAATTAAGAGCTTAAAAAATCAGTAACTTTACGTAAAATTAGTCAAATACTTTTTCAAAATCAGCATTAATGAAAAGAAAATTACCAACGGTAGCAATTGTCGGTCGCCCAAATGTCGGAAAATCAACCTTATTTAATCGTTTAACAGGAGAAAGAAAAGCGATTGTCGATAATCAATCGGGAGTAACAAGAGACCGTCACTATGGTGAAAGTAATTGGAATGGAAGAGAATTTGTAGTAATTGATACAGGTGGATATGTTCCTGATGATCTTGATTCAATAGTTAAAGGTATTAGAGATCAAGTTCATCTAGCGCTGAATGAAGCAGATGTAATATTATTAGTTGTTGATGTAGAAATTGGAATTACAGATTTAGATAGATCTGTTTCAATAATTTTAAAAAATCAAACAAAACCTGTAATTGTTGTTTCAAATAAAGCAGACAATGATCATAAAACATGGCAAGCAGCAGAATTTTATGGTTTAGGATTCGAAAAAAATTATGCTGTATCCGCAATTTCTGGAATGGGAACAGGTGACTTTTTAGATGATTTAGTATCTGTATTGCCAGATGATATTATAATTAGTGAAGAAGATGAGTCGAAATATCCACGCTTAGCAGTAATAGGTCGTCCAAATGTTGGAAAATCAAGTTTTGTAAATAGTTTGTTAAAATTAGAACGGAGCATTGTAAGTGATGTAGCTGGTACAACAAGAGATTCTATAAATTCATTCTTTGAATACGAAGGTCAAATTTATGAACTTGTCGATACTGCGGGTTTACGCAAAAGAACAAAAGTAAATGAGTCTATTGAATTTTACAGTACACTAAGAACTCAGAAGGCAATTAGAGAATGTGATATTGCTATATTGATGATTGATGCTGTTCAAGGCTTAGAAGCGCAAGATATTAGAGTATTAAGAGAAGCTGAAAAGTTTAATAAAGGTATCGTTTTAGTAGTAAATAAGTGGGATTTAGTCGAAAAAGAGACCAATACACTAAAAAACTATATTGATGAAATCTATAAAAAGATTGCAACATTGAATTATATACCAGTAGTTTCCTCATCGGCCTTAACTGGACAAAGAGTACTAAAAGTTATCGAAGCGGCACAAGAGGTAGTTGAAGAACGTAAAAAAGTAATTTCAACTTCTAAAGTGAACAAGTTTATCGAAAAAATATTACGCGAAAGACCTTTACCACTACACAATCGCTACCCATTAACAATAAAATATGGTACACAGGTAAAAGCGAATCCCCCGGTGTTTAGTTTCTTTATGAATAAACCAAAAGAGCTACCACCAAACTACAGAAGGTACATGGAATCGAAGATCCGAGAAGAATTTGGCTTTCGTGGAGTTCCAATTACGATGGTATTTAAAGAAAAATAACGAAAATGTGTGCTTTTCTTTGCTCTAATGCACTTTTCGGGTTATTTTTGTACACTTTCTAATAACGTTTCATTTTAAAACCAATTCACATGGCTCAGGATTTAGAAAAACCGGTTCTTAACGCACAAAACGAAGATTTCAGTAATGAACGAAAATTGACGTTCATGGAAAATTTATATCTCCCTGAAATTTTAAAAGGCATGGCTTATTCATTCAAGCAAATGTTTGAGCCAACCGTAACAGTTCAGTATCCAGAAGTAAAATGGGATCCACCAGCAATTTTTAGAGGAAGACCGGTATTAGTTAAAGACAATGGTAAAGAACGTTGTGTTGCTTGCGGTTTGTGCGCACGTGCCTGTCCCCCTTTAGCAATATCCATGCAAGCTTCAGAAACAGACGATCCCAAAGAGCGCTTCCCAGATTTTTTTGAGATTAACATGCTCCGATGTATTTATTGTGGGTTTTGTGAGGAAGTTTGTCCTGAAGAAGCTATTGTTATGAGTAAAGATTACGATATCGTATTCGAATCTCGCGAAGATGCAATTTATGGCAAAGACAGATTACTAGTACCAAAAGAAGACCTTAAAGAACGGTTAGATTTTCTACGTGCTTATAAAAATGAACAATTTGGTAAATTTTACGATTTTCAAGAAGAAAATAATATTCATTCGGTTCGTAATAGAGATGAAAATTGGGAAACAAGTTTATCTTTAGTTTCATTAATTGAGGCAAAAGAAGCACAAAAAAAATTGAAAAATTGAAATTCGGGCTAAAGTTTATTTAGCCTGATTTTTGCTATTACAAAATTAAAAGATTTTTGATTGATGGAATTCAATAAAACACAGATTGATCAACTTACAGAAGATGTAAGTTATCTTCAAGATGAAGTTGAAGCCTTAAAATATGTAATTCACTCTGTTCCTTTTGAGGAAAAACCCGCTGGAAGGGAATCTATTTTAGAATTAGTGGCTATGATTGATCATGCCCAAAAAGTTTTTTACAGACCTTTTGTTGAATCTGTTGCAGGATTTGCAAAACCAGAAGATTTTATTGATGATGAATTCAGAAAATCATTCTCCTTAGAAATGGATAAAATCGAAACGGTTGATAATTTATTAGATAAAATTATAAAACATAGAGCCGCTTTATTATCGGTTTTGCAGAAAATGAATATTATTGATTGGAATAGAAAAGGAATGGTTAAGGGACGTTCTAAAACAATCTATATTGTTATTACTGAAATGGTTGAATTTGAGAGAAACCAATTAAAAATGGTTGCTGAACGCGTTATTTCATTAGAAAGAGATCGCCAGTTTTAAATGTCAAAACTATTTGACTTATTACTTTCTTTCACCCTAATTTATTCAATTATCAAATTGATAAAATTATATTTACGTGTAAAGAAAGCCGAGTATTTTTTTTACATTTTGGGATTATTCGGATACTTCGGAATGATTCTTTCAAGCTATTTAGACTATTTTTTAGAGCAGTATAGTAATTATATCTTTGATCACCAATTAATGGTTGAATGGTCAAATATATCTGGTGTGGCTTTTCTTTTATCTGGTTTAGCTTTTTTAATCTATAATTCCAAACCACCTTTTGCACGGTTCCCTAAGTTATTATGTTTTATTCCTCTAATGATAATTCCTGCTTATTATTTTTCACTTTCAACATTGGCATTAAAAGAGTGGATTTTAATGATTTATGAAACAGGTGCTTTTTTAGTAGCTCTATTAATGTTTAGTGCATTAATTAGAAAATCATGGAATTACACAATTATATTAATGGCTTTACTTCTCATTTTAGCAGGATATATTCTTTTACATACCGATACGCAGACTGTAACTTCAGCAGAATGGATATGGAAATCCTTTATTATTTCAGGAATGTTTATTCTTATTCATGGCTTTTATAAAATTGAACAAAAGGATGAAGATTCATATTCAAATACTTAATCTCTAAATTAATAAACACTAACCAAAACTTAAATCAAGAAAATATGTCCATTACAATAGGATCTAAAGCACCAGATTTTACTTTAAAAAATTCTGATGGCAACGAAATTACTTTGAGCACGTTCATGGGTAAAAAAAATGTTTTAGTTTTATTTTTCCCATTAGCATTTACAGGCGTTTGTACTGCTGAACTTTGTTCTACAAGAGATGCTTTGGCAGATTATAATTCAATGAATGCTGAGGTATTAGCAATTAGTGTAGATTCCTTTTTTACTTTAAAACAATTCAAAGAAGCGAATAAGCTAAACTTCGAATTATTAAGTGATTTCAATAAAAAAACGGCTACAGCTTATGGCGCTTTGTACAACGATTTTTTTGGAATGACAGGTGTAGCAAAACGCTCAGCTTTTGTAGTAGATAAAGAAGGTATAGTTCACTATGCTGAAGTTCTTGAAGTAGCAAAAGACTTACCAAACTTTTCAGCTATTCAGGAAGTTCTAAAACGTTTAAACTGATATTCGATAAGGTTGAATAAAAAAAAGCTGACTTAGTCAGCTTTTTTTGTTTACGACTGCACCCATTCAGTTAAATAAGAAAATCGTTTAGTAATTTCACCATTATTTGCAATTGTTGCACGATTTGTAATTTCCTGATTGTTTAATAAATCAGGAATTATGTAAGTCATTAAGGCATTTCCAAATTCTTCACTGGCATTTCTGGGTAATTCGTTTGGTAAATTATCGACAGTCATCATATCTAATGAATCTTTAGAAAAAGGATTTATCTCAGATTTAGAAAATTTATCGATTCCCATGAATGGATTTGCAATTGTTGTAGCTTTAAGTGTGCAGGGGACAGACCCTTCTATATCGCAGGTAATATCTGCAATAGCTTGAATGGCGAAATTGTCTTGAGTCATATCTTCCCAAGTGAAAAATACTGGAGCTTTGGGATTCCAAAAAACAGCATTTATAAATACATCTGTGTGTGTGTAGTAGTCTTTAAACGTACAATTATACTCATCAGGATACTTAAAAAAATGAGATAAAACAATGTTATTATTAGTTTTATGTTTGTATAACATTTCAGTTGTGAGCTTAACATAAATTGGTTTAGCAGGGTTTTGAATACGTAAAAAATCATGAACACTTACTTCTTGAAGACCAGCTGCATCTAATAATTCCCAAGCACCTCTAGCCACTCTGCCATCGCCAGAAACTGCAAATTTACCGGGTGCTAGATTTGCAGATACACAATATTCAATTAGTTCTTTATAATCTTTTTGATCAGTTGCAGGTTTTAATTCAGTGAAATTGTCATTATTTATGGCATTTACTCGTTTATTCCATATTCTTAAAGCGTTGTAAGAACCAACAATCCCAGCCCAACGTCCAAAGGCAACTAAGCGAACTCCTTTTTCATTGGTAATACATTCATAATCTATTAGTTGAATATTTTTTTCTAAAATAGCTTTTAAAAGATTTTTGTTATATGCTTGTTTTTTAATGGTATGCGAGAAGAAAAAGTAAGGTTTATCTGAAATTAATGAAGAAATAGGAACTTCTTTTACACCAAAAAGATAATCACAAGTTGAAATATCTTCTTGTACAACTGCTCCTGCATGTTCAAATTCACTATCCGAAAAACAACGCGTTTTTGATGGTTGAATAATAAATTGAAAAGATGGGTTTGACTTTAAAATGCTTTTAATTTGATTAGGAGTAAAAGCTACTCTTGTGTCAGAAGGAATTTTCTCTTCCCGAATTAATCCAATTTTCATACTACTCCAATGCTAAATAGACATAATTATAATTTCGTAGAAAGTAGGAAACAACGGTTTCTAAAACAATGGAATGTTCTTAAAAGGAATTAATAAATTGCATTACTTTAAGTATATTACTTTCCTTAACAAAATGGATATAATAGCCGATTCTATTCATTTTAATAATTTCTACTATTTAAGAGATTTAAGAAAAAACGTATTTGCGATTGATTACTCGTATTTACATTAGAACTTCTAGTTTAATTTCATGAAAACTTTATTCGTACTCTTTTTTAGCTTTTGTTCAGTAATAACATTTGCTCAAGCCCCAAAACCATCCATATTAATTGTTACTGCTCATCCTGATGATGATGCTTTATTTTCAGGAGCTGTTTACAGAATTACGCATGATTTAGGAGGAACTGTAGATTTAGCTTTAGTCACAAACGGCGAGGGTGGTTATAAATACAGTACTTTAGGTGAAGCTATATATGGCTTAAAACTTACAGAAGAAGCGATTGGAAGAGAGCATTTACCTAGGATTAGGAAAATGGAATTGATGAAAGGCGGTGAAATCGTTGGTATTCGGAATTATTTTTTTTTAGACGAACATGATGTTGAATTTACTACCGATATGGAAGTAGCTTTTGCTTCGCATTGGGATACCACAAGGGTAAAACAGCGCTTTCATAGAATTTTAAAAGAAAATAAATATGATTTCATTTTTACTATGCTTGCAACTGAGTCAACACATGGACATCACAAAGGCGCTGCAATTTTAATGATGCAAGTCGTTTCTGAACTTCCTAAAGATAAAAGACCAATTGTTTTATCTGGAACAATGTTTAGTCATGAAGCAGGAAAACCAAGTTCTTATAGCGGATTTCAAGGCTATTCACAAACAAAAGTTAGTTCAGATACGGCATTTGTTACTTTTGATCGAATGCAAAAATTTGGTTACAATAATCGTTTAAACTATCAAATAATTGGCAATTGGGTAATTGCGGAACATAAATCTCAAGGTTCAATGCAACTACTAATGAATAGGGGTGAGATTGAATGTTATTGGTTTCTTGATATGAACAGATCAGAAGATTTTAAAAAAGTGTACACTTTATTTTCGAATATTAGTCCACAGTTTGGCAAGAAATAATTTAACTAGTTGTTTTAATTAATTTTGAATTCCAATAATGAGTGTACTCCGAAAAGTAGTTTTTAGCAAACTATCCGTCGAATTTGTAGGATTTGGAAGGGTGAAAACCGAGAGAATCGACTTTTTGGTATGGACTCAATAATCGAAAAAAATCTTGGTGTTAATGATAAGTTTTACTTCTTTTAAAATCTTAATCAAACAATTTTTCAATTTGCAATAATGTATTTATCCAACTCATACCAAAGAATTGAATTAACGAATAACCCATTTGAACTGATTATCTATAATAAATAGTAACCTGAGTTTGGGTTAAGATTTAATACACTAGTTTTAGTTAAAACCTAGAATAAACAAGGAAAAACTTCATTTAGCATCGAATTGATACAGAAGGTAACGTGAAACGATTTGAAAAACCCTAAAATACTATCACGAATCTAATCACAAAATAGGCAGAGATTCTAGACCAAGCCGAGAATGATGAATGTTATATTGTCCTCTTTTATAAATTAATTTTTTTACCGAACTCGGATTAGTAGTATTAGATTAAAGATGTTAAAGTTCTATATAGATTATAAATTAAATTAAGACTCTGTGATAGGTAACGTTAATCTTGGGAATAATAAAATAATCTCGCACCCAATTTGATGATTGCTTTTTATAATTAGTTTTCCTTTTTGATGAATCATTATCTCTGCAACTAAACTTAAGCCAATGCCTATTCCATCAGGATTATTTTTTTTATTCTGTACTTGTTGACGAGAAAAATTTTCAAGAATTGTTAAGGCATTATCAGGATGAATTCCATATCCAAAATCTGTTACAGATAGGCCAATAAACTTTTTCTCATATAAACTTTTAATCTTTATATCTCTATTGGGTTTCCCATATTGAATAGCATTTAGTAGAATATTTTTAACAGCTAATTGAATTAATTCTTCATTACCTAAACAAAATGCATCGTTATCGAATGTATTCTCAAAGTTTAGACAACAATCTAAATTTGAGGCATAGTGTGTCTTGTCAAAGTTTCTAAGAATTGTTTTTAAATGAATGGGTGAATCACTATAAGTGATTTCTTTATTTTCTAGTTTTAATAAATAAATAATATGATCAATGAAGCGTGATAAACTTTGTGCATAATTTCTAGTAAACCCAAAATATTCTAGGTGATTCAGATTAAATTCTTTTCCATAATTCAAATACAAATCTGAAGAAGCCAATAATCCTACAATTGGATTTCTAACTTCATTAATAATCACTTCAATCAATTTTGTAGCTGGAACACACTGATTAGGAATAGATACAGCATAGCCCGAAAAAATAAAACTTTGTGCTTGTTCAAATTGTTGTAATATTCCCTTTATTTGAATACGGTAGGATGGGAATTTTTTTTCCAGAATAACATGTTTAATGAATGGTTCTTCTTCAAATTCATAATAATAATTGAAAGAAGCAAAAAACTGATCTATTGTATTGAAATCAATTAGTAGAGAAGGGTTATTGACTGAAAGGAAACTGGGCAATTCGTATGATAGTAAAGTTTTTACTTTACTAAATGTGAGTTTAATGATATCAGAATCGGTTAGGAGTTGCTTCATATATTTGAGTAATATAGCCTATCTATAGAAGCTAAGCGTAGAATATGAAATTTTTCTAATGAATTTGGTTTTTATAAAAATAGTTGATTTTGGTTGATAATTACAGTTAAAAAAATGAGGCTCTCAATTTGAATAGACAATTAATGCATAGTTTTTTTCGTATTCGATCGGAAGTTTGAGTAGATTAATTATTAAATTTACCCGAATAAAAAAAGATGTTGACCAATGCTTAAGATTGTTGTAACATCTGTGTTCAGAATAAAACAAACAAAAAGTTTTTAAGACTATGTCAGAAGAAAAAGAAGATAAAGACCTCAAAAAAAACGATAAAGTTCAAATTGATAAACGTTTACTAGAAGGCAGAAATGTTTTTCTTTGGGGTCAAGTTGATGATGACTCTGCAAAACATGTTGTAGATCGTCTTTTTTATTTGGAACTCACAGATCCAGGTAAACCCATCATTTTTTACATAAATAGTCCTGGTGGTTATGTAACTGCTGGAATGGCTATGTACGATGCTATGCAAGCCATTTCCTCTCCGGTTCATACTGTTTGTATGGGATTAGCGGCTTCTATGGGAAGCATATTATTATCAGGTGGAGAAAAAGGTCATCGTTCCATTTTTAAACATGGAAAAGTTATGATTCATCAGCCAAGTGGTGGCGCAAGAGGGCCTTCAACTGATATTGAAATTCAAGCTCGTGAAATTTTAAAAACAAAAGAAATTGGTGCAAGCATCTTAGCGGAAAATTGTGGTCAAGCTTTTGAAAAAGTAATGAAAGATTTCGATCGTGATTATTGGATGGATTCGGATGAATCTCTCGCTTATGGTATAGTCGATTCAATTAGTACGAAATTCCCATTATAAACGTGCATTTTCAGTTTTAAATAAAAAAAAGGCTATTATTTAAACGATAATAGTCTTTTTTATTTAGCTGGTTTTGGAACCAATTTTTCAAAATATTCAAGATCTTCGTTTAATTCAAGTTTTTTCTTTGCACGGGTTACAGCTACATAAAGAATATTAATTTCTTCGGGTTCAATTTTGCTTGGGTCTTTTAGTGTTTGATCGACTGTAAGTTCGGTAAAATCAGAATGTAATTTTACTTCATTGAACTCTAAGCCTTTAGCTTTGTGAACAGTGGTAAATAAGACATCAGCTTCTTTTGGTATATCGATAGCTTTCATTCGAATCTTATTGACTAACATTGGAATTTCATATCGGTATTTCTCAACAATGGAAATTCTGGATTGCAATTCTCGATCTTCTGTATCTTTTGCGTATTCATTCAATTCAGAGAAATGTCGAAATCGTTTCAAAAATGAATCTTGCACCATTTTTGCATCACCGTGCCAAATTTTCCAAATATCAAGAATCATTTCAGGCTTTATTTGTTCAATACCACCTAAATAATGAATTTTCTTAGTTTTATGCCATTCTACCGCTAAGTCAAATAATCCAGCATTTGTTCGCGAAAGAAGCGCAAATCGCTGACCCGTATTCCCAATTTTACTTGGACCTCCTAAACCACGAAGAAGTCTATCTTCATCTTTAAATTGAGAAACTAGTGCAGTCGCTAAATTAGCGATGTTGTAATCAAACCGAAAACTTCCCGTTAAATCTGCTTGTAACTCCGCTTCAAATTCATCCATAGCATTAATTGCACCACGAAAACTGTACAATTGTTGATGACTGTCACCAACTATAATGACAGGACATTTTTGGTTTTTCAAAATTCCTAAAGTTACTGGATTGCTATCTTGAGCCTCATCTAATAATATTATATCGTAGGGGAGTTGCTCATCTTCAATTTGAAAAAGTTTTAAATACCCATCATGTTCCATGGGAATAGCTTTGTTAAGAGGATCAAGCATGGCATTCCACACACGTTTGGCTAAATCAACATAATCTAACTTTATTTTCTTGATGAATGGAATGTGCTTTTTCTTAATTTGCTTGTCCTCTGAGAAAATGAAATTTAGAATAGTATCGAGGACAAAACGGGCTTCTATGAGATTGGGTAAATCTAAAAAATCAAAAATATGATAAGGTTTGAGTGAACCAATTTTATCTTTGAATTGATGTCCATTTCTCATCCATGCTAAACTGTGAATTGTTTTACAGACAACGTTTGATGGGAATCTCTTTGTGGCTTGCAATTGCATGGATTTATTAAATGCAAGATATAAGAATTGCTTATTTGGTCGATTTAATGCATAACTACTTAATGTGCTTGTTTTACCCGTTCCAGCAAATGCAGTAATTATAAAACGTTGATTTTGTTTAACTTCCTGCTGAATTACAAAAAGTTGTTCTTCTGTTAATTGTTTCAATTATTTTTCTTCTTATTACGTTTAGAAATCAAATCGTACGAATGATCGATTAATTCGCTTAACAATTTCATTGGAGCCGTTTCGAAGAAGACAGAATTCCAATGTTTTTTGTTCATGTGAAAACCTGGTTTAACAAAATCAAACTCTTCTCTTAGTGAAATTGCTTTTTCAGGATCACATTTTAAATTGATAAAAAAAGGTGGTTCAAGGCTTAAAATGGCGAAGATTTTCCCAGAAATTTTAAAAACTAAAGAGTCATTATCGAATGGGAACGATTCATCAACATTTTCTTTTGAAATACAGTAAAGTCTCAGAGACTCAATAACTTTCATTGTCTTGTATTTAATCTATTTAGCGGCGTAAATTTTTAAATGAATCGGACTCTTTTAAAATTAAGCTGTCTTTAGGAATAGCGCTCTTGTTATCTAATAATCTAGTCTGTTCTTCACTGAGAATATCCATCGCTTTATTCAGAATTTTTTGATATTCCTCAATATTATGATGATACCACTTTTCAGAATCATAAAACTGTTGAAGTTTTATTTGGTAATTTGCTAAAATGCTATCTCTGAGTTGTATTGCTAACAATGTATCATTATACGTATTCAGCATGCTTTGAACTAGCTGAAATTCGATTACTAAATTTGTAAACTTCTCTTTTTCAATAAAATCTACTGGAGGTTTCGGTGTTTTTTTTTCGCAAGAAATGGGTACGAATACCACAAAAAAACAAACTAAACTGATTTTTGATGCGATTTTTAGCAAACTAACATTCATAGAATTGAATTATGATTTTGGTCTTAATGGACGCATCGTTAGTTCATCTATAAGAAAATTATCACTTGTTTTTAACAAAAATTCAATTATTTCTGCTACTTCAAAAGGATCAAGTTTGTTAGTTGAACCTTTAAAATTTTCTAGATTGGAAAATAATTTTGTATCAATACTTCCTGGGAAAACACAGGTTACTTTAATTCCAAATGAGCGAACTTCTTTCATTAACGCTTCAGAAAATCCTCTGAGTGCGAATTTGCTTGCGTTATAAGCGCTAAGATTAGGATTGCCCATTAATCCTGCAATTGAAGCAATATTAATAATATGTGACGGTTTATCACTTGCTTTAAGTAGAGGAACTATTGCTTTTGTTAAGTTGAACACCGCATTTATATTCAAATTCATAACATCATTCCAGCAATCAATACTAGTTTCTTCAATTGAACCATGATGGATTATTCCAGCATTTTGAATAAGAATATCGGGTGAATTACTTTTTGAAAACGTTCCATTTACCCAATCTAGCAAAGCTGTTGTGTTTGTGATATCTAAAACAACAGGTGTAAAAAGAGTTCCTATTTCTTGTTGTAATTCTTCTAAATCGTGTTGATTGCGAGCTAAACCATAAACATGCACGTCTTGATTGACTAATCGAATACAAATAGACCGACCTAGTCCACGGCTAGCTCCAGTTACAATAGCAGTTTTATTTAGTAATTCCATGATTTACATCTTTTAGTTAAGAATAAGCTGTGATTGGGTTAAAATGAAGGTAATCAAAAATAAGAGCAAAACTTCTGATGAAAAGTGAGTGCATTTATGTAATTAATCTTGAGTTATACTTTCAAAATTACTTTATTATTAGATGATTTTCTAAGGAAAACACATTATATGAATGGCAATTAAGCATTAAATGAAAATCAACATAGTCTTTTAAGAGTAGCTTATTTAAATCCGAAACATACATAATCTTGAATTGAGTTTTACACCGAAAGTAGTCTTCTACAAAATGCTCGGCGAATTCACAGGTTTTGGATGAGTGTAAACCCGAATTCGCCTTTTCATAATGGACTCATTCTTATAATCTGTAGCTAGCAGAGAAAATACGAAAATGAAGTAGCAGTATTTTGAAGGTTTTCATAAATACGTACCTTTTGTAATGGAAAAAAGTATATTTATTCTCGATATTGGAAATTCAAGAGCAAAGTTAAGTTCTTATAAAAATTCAATCTGGAAATATTGTTTAACCATTCAACGTAAGGATTATTCTAAACTTGGAAATTTCATCAAAGAGAAAGTCTTAGAACAAGATTTTTTAATTTGGACAAGTGTTGTCGAGCAAGGTTCAGAAATTATTCGAAAAGAAAAAGAGATAACTCAGGTTGAGTTAAATAGATCGCTAATCGATTTAGAAACTATAAGTTATGCAACACCTTCGACTTTAGGTTTAGATCGTTATTTTGCTTGTTTGGGAGCTAGGGTACAGAGTAAAACTTCTTCCTGTATCGTAATAGATGCAGGAACTGCGCTAACTATCGATTTGATGAATAAAGAAGATGTTTATGAAGGCGGAGTGATTAGTCCAGGTTTGCAATTATGGGAAACTGGACTTAAAGAACATGCTCCTGCTTTACCAAACGTTGTTCGTGAAATTCCAAAAAACTGGCCACCGAAATCAACAAGTGATGCTTTAAAATGGGGGATAAGCGGTGGTTTTGTGGTACTAATAGAATCAATGATTGAGAAGTGGAATCGAGATTATCCTGATACAAAATTATTTAGTACAGGTGGCGATGGAGAATGGGTTTCGCAACAGATCCCGAATTGTACCTTTGATCGTTTTCTTGTTGAAAAAGGTTGCTTTGAGTTTTGGGAAAATCAAAAATTGAATTACTCTAGGAAGTAGAGTTGAGTGCGATCCGAAAAGAAGTTTTCAGCAAACTATTCGTCGAATTCGAATGATTTGTAAAGGTGTAATTCGAAAGAATCGACTTTTTAGAGTGGACTCATAATTAAGTGTACTCCAAAAAGAAGTTTTTAGCAAACTATTCGTCGAATTCGTAGCATTTGTCAGGGTGAAATACAACAATATCGACTAATCGGAGTAGACTCATAATTCAAAAAATTAGTAGCTTAAATAAACGATTTGAAAGAGTGAAAACCGAAAAACGAACATTGAGGTTGGCTTAAAAAAATGAATAACAAACCTAGATTTTGGGTCTGAAATCAAATATAGTCTATAGTTTTAATTGTTGCCAAAACCAAAATCACGAAATAAAACGTGAAATTATGGTCAACTTTCTAACATCAGATAATTAATAAAATCATGACTCAAATTTGATCAGCAAGAGTTTTAGTTAAATTAATCTAAATAAATATTAATTGTATGATGTAACTGTAAACCGTTCAATAGCTTACGTATTAACTTACTACAAGTCTAAAAATAGTCTTAAATTTAAGTTTATTCTCAAATTTGAATTTCTATCAAAAATGCAAAGCTAGAATTCATTGTCATAATTGTCTAAAAAAAAACGTATGAAATATATCTCAGTCCTCATTTCCTTAGTTCTATTTTGTTTAAATTTAACTGCACAAGAACTAAAGTGGTCGCCAAAAGATGTTATTGAGTCAGAAACGGCGAGTTCATTTCAATTTTCACCTGATGGAAAAACAATTGTTTGGGTAAAGCGAATACCAAACAAAGAAAAAGATACATTCATTTCAAAACTGTTCCTTACTCGATTAGATAGGAAAGAAAAAGAAGAGTTTGTTAGTGTTCAATTAACGTATGGAGATGATTCTGAAAGTAGTCCATTTTTCTCCAGAGACGGAAAATTGATTTATTTCATGTCATCAAGAAAAAAAGGGAAAACTTTATGGGCTTTAAACACCGCTGGCGGAGAAGCAAAAGAAATTATTACATTTGAAGAATCTGTTTCAAACTTAAAATGGAAAAACGATGAAACACTTTTGTTTTTAGCAGAAGAAGGTAAATTACTCAAAGAGTTAGAAGCAAAAGAGAAAAAAGATAATGTAATAGCCGTTGAAGACAGCGTCTTATTCAAACCTGTACGAATTTTCGAGTATTCTCTTAAAGACGAAACCATAAAACGAGTTAGTAGCAATACCAAACAAATTGCTGATTTTTCGGTTAGTAAAGATGGAAAATGGTTAGTAAGTACTCAAATAATGAGTCCGCATTATAACACCGATGGGAAACCAAAGCCGACCTATCATCTGTACAATCTTGAAAATGGTATGGTAAATGAAATCTTATCAGGAAATTATCAAACTCCAGGTTCCTTTGAGTTTTCAGAAGATGGTAAAAAGGTGTATTTCACGGCAACTACTTCAGGAAACCCTGAATGGGAAGGCGCTGGTATTAGTGAATTGTATGTAATGAATGTAAGTGATAGAAGCGTCACAAAAGTTGATATCAATAATGATTGGGGAATTGGTTACGGCGGATTCAAAGTCTTTGATAATGGCGTTTTAGTTAATATCGCAAAAGGAGTATTGAACCCAATCGTTTATGTTGAGCAAAACAAAAAAGGAAATTGGACTCAAAAAGAATTGAATTTTGGAGAAAAATCAGGGAGAGTTTTCATTTCTGAAATTAGTGAAGACGAAAAACAATTAGTTTTTACTTACTCAACTGCATCAATACCTAGACAATATGGTTTGGCTTCTGTTAATTTGAAAAAGAAAGCATTTTTAACAAAAGAAGAGACGTTGTTTAAACTAAATGTTCATCTCGATAAACTACCAAAAGCCAAAACGGAAATCATTACTTGGACTGGTACATTAGGCGAAAAGGTAGAAGGAATTTTATACTATCCCATTAATTACACAGAAGGTAGAGCTTATCCTTTAGCCGTAACCCCTCATGGTGGACCTTCAGCTGCTGATATTGATTCATGGAGCGACAGATGGTCGTATTTCCCACATTTATTGGCTGAAAAAGGAATGTTTACCATTAAGCCAAATTATCATGGATCATCCAATTATGGACAAAAATTTGTTGAATCCATAAAACATGGAAATTATTATGAATTGGAATTAGAAGATATATTAAAAGGTATTGACTATTTAGAGGGTAGAGGTTTAATCACCAAAGATTCAATGGCAGCTTTAGGCTGGTCAAATGGAGCCATTTTATCGACCATGCTTTCTGTTCGTTATCCTGAACTATTTAAAGTGATTGCTTCAGGTGCAGGAGATGTAAACTGGACATCTGATTTTGGAACGTGTAGTTTTGGTGTTACTTTCGATCAGAGTTATTTTGGTGGAGCGCCATGGGATGATAAAAACGGCAAAACCTACAATGAAACTTACATCATAAAATCGCCCTTATTTGAGCTAGAAAAGGTAAAAACGCCAACATTGATTTTCCATGGAAGTGAGGATAGAGCGGTACCTAGAGATCAAGGTTGGGAATATTATCGTGCTTTACAGCAAACAAACAATACTCCAGTTCGCTTTTTATGGTTTCCTGGTCAGCCTCACGGTTTAGGAAAATTGACCCATCAATACAGAAAAATGGAAGAAGAAATTTTATGGATTGATACCTATTTATTTGGAAAACCAAATACAAAAAATCCTGCAATCAAAAAAGACAGTCCTTTGGCTGTGTTAAAGGAATTGTTGAAAATCAAAAGACACGATTTGTTAATTGGTGATTTCCAAAATGAAGTATTAATTCCTGAAGTTGTTTTACTAGGAAAAGACAGTATTTCCGTTGGGAAATTTGAAGTTACCAATGCGCAATTTGCTCAATTTAAAACAAATCATACCTATAGTGCTCTACATTCTAATTTTCCAGTAACTAGTGTATCACATTCAGATGCAATGGCTTATACACAATGGCTCAGTGAAAAAACGGGAAAATCGTTTCGTTTACCGAATGTAAAAGAAGCAGAAAAATGGAATGAAAAAGCTGTAAAATCAGCGAAAAAAGAAAACACGTTGAATTATCTGGCAGGATATGATTTAACCCTTGATGATGCAAAAAAACTTCAATCTGATTTAGAAACTTTAAAAATGAATGTTGTTAAAGAAGTAGGTTCGTTTGATGCATTAAAAATGAATAAATCAGATATTTACGATTTGGCAGGTAATGTTCGAGAAATGACTTTGGATACCATAAAAGTGTATGGTTTTGGCGCACTAGACTTTGCCGATTTGAGTAATCCAATTTATTTCGGAGGAGATTTGTTTACTGGATTTAGAGTTGTATTGGAAATTAAAAAATAAATTTAAAACAAGAGCGTACACCAGAAAGCTGATTTTTTCAGATTGAACGCTTTCAAATTCTTTGATTTCACTAAATTTGTTGATGAAAACTACACTTAGGAGTACGTTAAAATTGATTTCGATTTAAAAAAAAGCACTTTCTTAAATTAGAAAGTGCTTTTTTTTATTTTTTTTTAGAATAGTAAAGAACCTTAATAAAGTCTAAATTGTTAATTTTTTTGAAATTAACGCATCAACCATATCTAAGGCTACTAAATTTTCTCCGCCGTGAGGAATTATAATATCTGCATATCGCTTAGTCGGTTCAACAAATTTCAAATGCATAGGGCGTACAAAATTTTCGTATTGATCTAGAACGCCATCTAAGGAGCGACCACGTTCGATGATATCGCGACGCAGTCTGCGAAGCAAACGAATATCGGAATCGGTATCAACGAAGATTTTAATGTGCATTAATTTTCGTAACAATTCTTCGTAAAAAATTAAAATTCCATCGACCAAAATAACTTGTTTCGGTGTAACCGTATTTATTTTTTCACTACGAATATGATTAACAAAATCATAAACTGGAATATCAACACTATAACCATTCTTTAAAGCCTCAATGTGTCGTATCATAAGTTCTGTGTCTAGAGCCGCAGGATGATCGAAGTTTTGTTTGGTTCGATCCGATAAAGGGATATGCTTTAAATCTCTGTAATACGAATCATGGTCGACAAGTGTAAGATTTTGTGGGCCAATGCGTTCGATTAAATGCTTCATAACGGTTGTTTTTCCGGAACCACTTCCACCTGCAACTCCAATAACTAATGGACCAGTTTGATTTTTGAACATAAAAAGAATTATTTTATCAAGTTAAACGTTAATTAACATCCATTTTTTGCTTGTACTCTTTAACGGCTCTGTAAATAGCACTTGCAATAATTTCTTGCCCGTAGTTTGATTTCAGAAAATATTCTTCTTTTTTATTGGATATAAATCCAAGTTCAACCAAAACCGAAGGCATAGAAGCATAATAAAGCACAATAAAACCAGCTTGTTTAACACCTCTTGAATGTCTTCCTGCACGGTTTTTAAATTGATCATGAACTAAACCTGCCATTAATTGAGAATTAGCCATATTTGCGCTGTTTGATAATTCATAGATTACTAATTGATTTACGGTTAGTTCTTGGCTTTCAGATTCACTGTTTTCATAACGAACTACACTATTTTCATTTTTCATAACTTCTAAAGCATCATCAGATTTATGCTGACCTAAAAAATAAACTTCTGTTCCATACGCATTTCGGGCTTTTGCAGCATTAGTGTGGATTGAAATAAATAAATCACCTTCAACTTTATTGGCAAAGTGACCTCTATCTTCTAAAGGAATAAAACGGTCATCTTTTCTAGTATAAATAACTTGTAATTCAGGGATGTTTTCCATTATTAATTTTCCAAGTTTAAGAGCTACAGATAAGGCGATATCTTTCTCTTTAACTTTACTGTAACCTAAGCTACCTGAGTCTTTTCCACCGTGACCCGCATCAATAACAACTCGATCAATTTTTGCCTTGTCTTTAATCTTGTTGTAACTATCATCATATATAAGTGTTGAGAAATCGAAATCGATACCTTCAGGGTGAGAAGTTGTATCGTTTTCAGCACTTAATTCAGATTCAGAAATAACTAACGAATCAGAAATAAAGTCTAATTGATTAAGAGAATCGATTTCATTGGGAATAATTTGAGTAGTCCAATCTATTGGAGAGATACCTTCAGTTAAAATAGCTAAATCATTTTTTGATGCAATAGTTAAGGCAATTAACCAATCTTTTTTGTTAGCATCGGGATAAGAACTTGTAATGAAATAGTTTTTTTCTTCAATTTTGATATCAAACCCTGCACCACCAATAATCTCAAATACGTTTACTTCTTTTATTGGTGATTTTAGCGATAATTGAGCGGCATTAGGTAAAACTAAAGTGGGCGAATACGCTGCAAATTGAATTAAATCCGTGCCAGACTGAATGATTTTAGCAGAATCCAAGCTTGCAGATAAATGAAATCGAATAACATAACCCTTTCCATCGCTACGTTTTGCAATCGATAAACGTTTTATTTCGGACTGAGACTGAGCAAATGAAAACGAATAAGTAGAAATAAAAAAGAATAGTAGAATACAATATTTCTTCATTATCTAATAATTGATAGTACAAACACGGTTGAAAGACTAAAGATGTTGAAAAAATCTAAATTCATCAAAATATGAAACTACTTTGTTCTTTGAATGAAATTTCATCTCGTCTAAATGTGGAATGAATAGCACTCATTCATTTTGTTTATAAATCCTAAAAAGTGCCATTCAAAACAGACGAAAATAAGCAATACCTAAATAAAAATAATAGAAAACAGTAATTTAATACATTATTTAAGTTATTTAAAGCTTAAAAAATTAACAAACTTGAGCGAATCAGTTTAAACTTGATTATTTTTAGTGTATGATACGACTTGCAATCGATGCTTCAACTCCAGTTTGTGATATTGCATTAATTCACGAAGAATTTAAAAAAGAATTCATTTTGAGGGAAGAAGGAAGAGGAATACATTCTAATCGCCTATTTGAAGGAATAGAAGAATTAATAAAATTAGCGGGTATTACGGTTAAAGACGTTGATGAATGGATTACAACAGGCGGACCTGGATCGTACACCGGTTTAAGAATTACTACGAGTGCCTTAAAAGGAATCCTTTTTTTAAGCAAAAAAAATGTACTCTCCGTACAAACATTAGCCTTTTTTGCTAGATCAATGGCAGAAAATAAACCAGAATGCACTCGTTTTCACGCCTGTATTGATGCCAGAAGAACACATTTATATCATCAATATTTCGAGATTAAGGGAAAAACAGTTATTGCTACAAGTGAACCAGAAATTCTACCACTAGAAGAAATAAAAAAAATAATACAAACTGGCGATTGCATTGGTGGAACTGGAATAGAACGCTTAAGCCTAGATTGGCTTGAAATGAAAGAAATTTTTGTTCTAGAATCGAAAAAAGTAATAAATCCCTTAATTTTAGCTAAGTTTAGCCAGAATAATGTAAGCTGGAAATCTTTTATGCAAACTGTTGAACCTGAACTATTTGAACCCGATTATTATTCATCAGGGATGGCACAGGTTTATACAAAGAAAAATTAACTTGAACGAAGATTTAAATACTATGAGTTGGTTTGAAAGAAAAACCGAAAACATTAAAACGGAAAAGCCTAAAGAAATGCCTGAAGGCGTTTGGGTAAAAGTTCCAACAACAGGTGAGACCTTACACCGTCGAGAATTAGAAGATAATTTATGGGTTGATCCACATAGTGGGTATCATTTTCCAATTGGAAGCAAACTATATTTTTCACTATTATTTGATGATGATAAGTTTAAGGAGATTGGGGACAATATCTTACCAACAGATCCTCTAAACTTTACTGATACAAAAAATTATAAAAAACGACTTATTGATGCTCAAAAAAAGAGTAATCTCTCTGATGCAGTTCGTGTAGGAGTCGGTAATATTAAAGAGAACCCCGCAGTAGTTGCTTGTATGGATTTTTCATTTATTGGTGGTTCAATGGGTTCCGTTGTGGGCGAGCGTTTAACAATTGCAATTGATTATGCGCGAGAACATAAAACACCATTAATCATTATCTCCCAATCTGGTGGAGCGCGAATGATGGAATCCGTTTTGAGTTTAATGCAAATGGCTAAAACTTCTGCAAAATTAGCTTTGCTTCATGAAGCAGGCGTCCCTTTTATTAGTTATTTAACAAATCCCACAACAGGTGGAGTTACTGCAAGTTTTGCCATGTTAGGCGATTTCAATGTGGGTGAGCCTGGCGCATTAATAGGTTTTGCAGGTCCTCGTGTAATCCGTCAAACTATTGGTCGTGATTTACCAGAAGGTTTCCAAACTTCTGAATATTTATTAGAACATGGATTTCTCGATTTTATCGTTCCAAGAACTCAAATGAGATCAAAATTATCTCGACTTTTACGTATTGTAACTCATAAATATGAGTAAAAACTAGGAGGCTTTTAGTCTCCTTTTTATTGAACTGATAAAATAAACTATGAGCTTACTGTAAAAAGTAGTTTATTGCTAATTATTCGGCGAATATGCAAGATTGTTAAGGGTGTAAATCGAAAAATCGAAGTTCTGGAGTGGACTAATTTTCAGATGTTCAATTAAAAAATAGTACAAATCGGATATCAGCCTTTTCCGAAAGCAATAACTTTTAATGGGTTAATCCTTGAAGCAACACGAGAAGGAATATAGGAAGCAAGCCAAGAGAGGGTAAAAGTTACACATGTAACTAAAACAAAATCAATAAGATGTGGTTCAACAGGAGCGGTTGACATATAATAATTTTCTTGAGGTAAGGTAATAATTGAAAATTGGGATTGTAACCAATAAAACAGCAATGAAATAGAAATACCAATAATTAATCCAGTTAAAGTGATTAAAGAACCTTGAAGTAAAAATATAAGTTTAATAGTAGAATCATTTGCACCCATAGTTTTCAAAATTCCAATGTCTTTTGTTCGCTCTAAAATCATCATTAAGATGGTTCCGATTAAATTAAATGCAGCAACAATAATCATAACACCGATAACAACGGGAATCGTTTGTTCTTGTAAATTAACCCAAGCAAAAATAGGACTATATGTTTCTAATACAGATTCAGTATGTAACGGATAAAGTAATTGATCGTTTAACCAAGCATTAAATGCACGTAAGTTAGTTCCTTTTTTAGTTTTTATTAAAATTTGATCACTTTGATCAACTGAATAATTCATTAATTTTCTAACCCATGCAATGGGAGCTACCGCAATTCCGGTATCAAATTTATCAATACCTATTTCATAAACTCCTTGAATCTGTGCTTTTTTAATATCTGGTAGATTACTTTTACTAGGTACTCCCTTAATACTATAAATAAACACTGATTTTTGAAGATTGGTAGATAATTCTTTACGTAAACGAGTACCAATAATAATAGGGGTAACTTCAGAATGGTCAGAAAAACCTGATTCGATTTTTTTTCTTGCCCGATGTGAGTTTTCATTCGAAAGAAAATCAATATAAGTACCCTCTCGAATATAATTGGGTAAATCAGTAACATTATCTGTTGACTCTAAACCTTTGAGTAAAACACCCTCAACACGATTTCCTGATTGAATCATTGCTTGAGTTTGAACAGCAGCCTGAACTGTTTCAATTTCTGGGAATTTTAATAGAAACGTTAAAAGGGTGTCGGTTTTGAAAATGGGTAAATCGCTATAGGTTTTAATAACGATTTCTGGTCCAAAGCCTGTAATTTTATCATTAATAACACTTTTAAAGCCGTGAACTACTGATAGTGCAATAAGCAAACCTGCAGCCCCAATAGCGATACCTCCAATTGCCATTATCCTGATAAAGGATAAAAAGCGCCCATTTTGTCTTTTAGCGTTAAAATACCGCTTGGCAATAAACCAGGAATATGTTTTCATTAAACAAATTTACGTGAACCATTATCGTATTGCAATTTTGATTAAAAGCGATAACCAATATTTATTGAGGCATTATATCGATCAAAATTACTTGTAGTGTAAACTAATTGAATAGGACCAAAAGGGGTGAGCCAGCCAAATTGAATACCTGTTGCATAATGGTGATTCATCTCTTCATAAGGCGTTTGTAATTCATCGAAAGTAAGTCCATAATTACCAAGTAATGAAATATACTTTGTTTTACCAACCCTTGTGTGTATTGCCATTTGGCTAAACGTCATTTGTTTAGACTGTAGAAATCGGACTGGATATCCATAGACTGAATGCTCCTGATCAGACAAGCTCATTGTTGGCCAAGCACTTCCGGCTAAATACAGATAATGCTTAGGTAATTCAGAATTAATAGTTATACCCCCGAAAAGTGTAAATTGCAATGATACTCGATTAAAAAAGGTAAAGGCTTGTTCATAAGTCAGATTAAATTGTTGAAAATTATAATCATTTAAAAGCAGTTTTGTGGTTCCTTGTCCTCTAATTTGCACAATAAATCCATATTCTGGATAATAAATCCGGTTCAAGCAATCATAAGTATATTTACCTGATATCAGATTAATATTGTTTTGTTTTCCGATTTGACTCAACCCAATTTTGACACCAGAAGTAAAAAATTCTGAGCGTAATTTCAGAACGAAAGAAGAATTTATAAATCGAAAGGATGAAAATTCAAGATGTCCACGAATACTATTCAGGGTATTTTCTTCGACTTTTTGGTTGTCAATATAAGTTGGCATTGGCGTTGAAATCCCAGTTGCACGTAAACTCATAGAAAGTCTGGGAGGTAAAAGTCGAAATTTTCGATAATATATATCTGCTTCAAAAGTCTCGCCAATTCGTAACATGCCATTTATTTCAGAGGAACGAATAAAACGATTACGAAGATTGACATTAAATATAAAAGCAGCATTGTCTGTATCATCAAAACGAAAACTGAAATTGAATGTCTCTTTAGTTTCCATCTTCATTTCAAAAACTAAATTAAACCCTTTATTTAAATTGTCTGGAAGCAGGTAATATCGTACATCTTTAAATAAACCAATTCCCAAAAGTCTGCTTACATCAAGCTCTATATCAGCTAAGGTGATAATTGCACCTCTTTCAATGTATAAGGTTGATAATACATGACGAATGAAGTTATCAGGAATCCCAGAAATCATAATATTTGAAATAGTAAAATGGTCGTTCTCTTTCGGAATTACGATAGGATTCAATTCATTGTAAGTCGTATCATTTTGAATTTCAGTTAAAAGTTCAGGAATTATTTCTAGTGCTGCATTTCTACCTAATTGAATAAGGGCATCTAACGAATCAAAATCAGTTGGATTAAAGCCATAAATTTTAGGACGAATAATAGCATCACATTTTTGATATTGTTCGGCAACATTACGTGCAATTAGAAAACTTATTGATTGATCTAAAACGGAAAATAAATCGTTAACATCTCTTCCAAGTGGTAATACATCACCAACATCTACCCCAATTACAAAATCTGCCCCCATAGCTTTAACGTCTTGAGCGGGTAAATTTCTAGCTATTCCACCATCAATAAGTCGAATATCACCAATTTCAATTGGAACTAAAATGGTTGGCAAACTCATAGAGGCTCGTATTGCTTCAGCTAAATTTCCGTTTTTAAAAACGTAAGCTCTACCATTTGAAAGATTAGTTGCAACAGCTCTAAATGGAATAGGGAATTGATCAAAATTTGTAATGTTATGAACAGGCTGCGTATATTTTAATAAATCAATTAAAAATCGTTGTCCTGAAATAACCCCCACAGGTATTCGAATTGAATTTTTAGTGATGGGCAATTCTATTATAAAACGTTCATCTTTATAGCGTTGGTCAACATATTTAGATGTTCTATCAATAGATTCGAAATACATATTGTTCCATTGAATTTTTCTCACAATAGCTTCTAGTGAATCAACAGAGTAACCAATACTGTATAATCCGCCAATAAAAGCCCCCATACTTGTTCCAGATATAAAATCAATTGGAATGTTATTTTCTTTAAAAACTTGCAATACACCTATATGAGCAAATCCTTTTGCTGCACCGCCACTTAGTGCTAAACCGATTTTTTTCCGAGGTTTTACAGCTTGGTCTTGTGCACTAGTTGCACTCGAAAATGCCAATATAAACATTAAAATTAGAAGTAGATTGTTCATTTTAAGTCTTTTTAAAAGATGATCTGAGTGTGCGAGAGTAAACAAAATGGTTGAAGCTTAATTATTTTGTGTGATTCTAAATTGACTTTAAATGTGAAAGGTAACTTAACTTTTTCATCAGTAATTTCTTATCTCTTTAATATCTTTCTTCTTTTTCGATTACATAAAAGTGCATGGCAGATATGCTCACTAAAGACTATTTTGATTCGTATTGAATTCTTGAATAATTTTTATAGTGAAAATATAGTGGTAATGAGAATTAAAAAGTTAACATCATTTTGGAATTTTGAGGCTTAAGCCTTTTAGATGAACACAATAAGGCTTAATAACCTGTTTGGTAAGTGCAATTACGTTTCGTGTATCAGCCGCTTTTGAAAATTCTACCGCTTTTTCATCGCCATCTAAAATCCAAATACTTTCATTCTTGTATTTATACGCTTCTGTATTACTTGAATCAAAATGCAAATATAAAGGAATAGAGTTGTCATCGGCTGTGATTCCTTTTTTTTGTAATAATTCTGCTGTTTTAGTCCATAAATTCTGTTTTTCTATCTCAGAAAACTCTTTTTTACTGAAAGTTGTTCGAAATAGATTTCTATGCAAAAATCGTTTTGATAAATCTGCAAGAACAGAATCATCGGAATATTGCCAATACTTTATACAAAGAAGAATATCATTGTCCTCTAATAAAATGTACTGTTTAATAATTTCATCAGAAATACTCTTGAATGTGGATAAATTTTGAGTGAGAAAATAGAGTAATGATGGGGAATGGATTTGTGGTGATTTGTTATTATCAATTAAAAAACGAACACGTTTTAAAATAGCTATTAATAGTTTATCAGCACCCATAACCGTTTTATGCAAATAAACTTGCATGTACATTAATCTGCGTGCAAGTATATAGTTTTCAATAGCATATATTCCTTTTTTTTCGACTACAATATGGCCTTTATGTACTCGCATCGTTTTAATAATTCGGTCAACTCCAATCGAGCCTTCGCTAACTCCAGTGTACCAACTATCTCGTTTTAAATAATCGAGCCTATCAATATCTAATTGTGATGAAACGAGTTGGTGAAGAAAGGGTTTGTGATATTGATCAGTAAAAATTTTAATAGCGGTGTCTAAGGCTCCATCAAATTCATCGTTTAGTTTGTACATAAGAGCTAGGGTCATTTTTTCATGATGGAAATCTGAAATAAACGTATGTTCTAAAGAATGTGAAAATGGTCCATGGCCAATATCATGTAATAATACAGCAATTAAGGTAGCTTCATATTCACTATTAGTTATTGTTGTGTTTTTCTCACGTAAATTAGTTAATGCTTTTTGCATGAGCCCCGTAGCGCCTAAAGCATGAGCAAATCGAGAATGTTCTGCTCCTGGAAAAACGAGATAACCCATGCCTAACTGACGAATGCGACGTAAGCGTTGAACATAAGGATGATCGATTAAACGAAGTATAATTCCCTTTGGAATATTTATAAATCCGTGAACTGGATCAGAGAAAATTTTATATAAATGAGATTTTTCCATGAAATAGAACTGATGAAATCTTAAGTTTATTTGCAAAATTACGTTTTAATGGGGAATGAATAATAGAAAAATTGGATAAGTGTCTTAAATGACTACTCACCTAATCAAATTCTTAAATTTAATTTCTTTTATAACAAGTTTATACATTCAATTGAGTAATTCCCTGTAACTGAATGAGCTAAGCCCGAAAATAGATTTTATAAAAAAAGGAAATTGTTCATTTTTTTTGAACAAGTTAAAATCGACAAAATAGACTTACTGGAGCATACTCAAATTTTACTATAGATGTAATTCAATACAATAACCCATGAATCTACTCTAAAAAGTCGATTCTTTCGAATAACACTCTACCAAATCCAGCGAATTCGACGAATAGTTTGCTGAAAACTACTATTCGGAGTACACTCATCCTTTATTTTTAAAACTAAATAGATAAGACTTGCATTTTCTGTGAAGTTTTCTCATTATATAGCCTTGCTCTGAAAGCGGTTTCAGAAAATGTTAATCAACTTATTAAATAAATTTCAACATGTGGTTAAATATTAAATCAATCAGTGAGTATCAAGCAGAATACGATGAAAGCATAAAAAATCCCGTGGGTTTCTGGGAACATCAAGCAGGAACCTATTATTGGAGAAAAAGATGGAATAAGGTTCAATCAGGTGATTTTAATGATGTTGATATTAAATGGTTTGAAGGTGGAGAATTAAATATTACCGAGAACTGCTTGGACAGACATTTAAATATGATTGGTAATAAAGTGGCATTCATCTTTGAACCCAATCACCCAGATTCTTTTCGCAGAACAATCACATACAGGCAATTGCATGAAGATGTGTGTCGCTTTGCAAATGTGCTTCACGAAATGGGAATTCGAAAAGGCGACCGTATTTGTATATATATGGCAATGGCACCTGAATTAGTGATTGCAGTATTAGCATGCGCAAGAATTGGTGCGGTACATTCGGTGGTTTTTGCTGGATTTTCAGCTCAAAGTTTATCTGAACGAATTCAAGATTGCAGCGCTAAATTATTGATTACCAACGATGGAGGTCGTCGTGGTGAAAAAGATATACCGTTGAAAGATATTTGTGACGAAGCTTTAAAAACCTGTCCAACGATTCAAAAAGTAATTGTTTGTCGCAGAACAAATAGAGCTATCAATATTGTTGAAGGTCGTGATGAATGGTGGCACATGTTGTTAAGAGAAGCTTCACCAGTTCATAAAGCGGTTAAAATGGAAGCTGAAGATCCACTATTTATTTTATACACATCAGGTTCAACCGGCAAACCTAAAGGAGTGGTACACACAACTGGTGGTTATATGGTTGGAACAGGGTACACATTCAGAAACGTTTTTCAGGTTGAAGAAAATGATATTTATTGGTGTACCGCTGATGTTGGCTGGATTACTGGTCACTCTTATATCGTTTATGGACCGTTATTGAATGGAGCAACTGGAATTATTTTTGAAGGGATTCCAAATTATCCTGATCCTGGTCGTTTTTGGGAAGTTGTTGAAAAATATAAAGTTACTCATTTTTATACAGCACCAACAGCGATTCGGTCTTTAATGACGGCAGATTTAAAATATGTAAAGAGATATAATTTAAGTTCACTGAAAGTTCTTGGAACGGTAGGTGAGCCCATTAATGAAGAAGCTTGGTATTGGTATCACGATAATATTGGAAAAGGGAAATGTCCGATTGTAGATACTTGGTGGCAAACCGAAACAGGCGGAATCATGATATCGCCATTAGCTGGTGTTACGCCCACAAAACCTGGGTTTGCAACTTTACCTTTGCCTGGTGTGCAACCTGTTCTTATGAATGAAAACGGAAAAGAAATTAAAGGTAATTCTGTAGAAGGAAATCTTTGTATCCGTTACCCTTGGCCATCAATGGCTCGAACAATTTATGGGGATCATGAACGCTTTAAGAATACCTATTTTAGTACCTATAAAGGGTATTATTTTACAGGCGATGGCTGTAGAAGAGATGAAGACGGATATTACCGAATTACAGGCCGTGTTGATGATGTAATGAATGTTTCTGGGCATAGAATTGGAACTGCTGAGGTAGAAAACGCTATTGATGAGCATCCAAATATAGTCGAAACAGCTGTTGTTGGATTTCCACATGATATAAAAGGACAAGGAATCTTTGCTTACATCATTTGTAGTATTGAGCCGAAAGATCCAATTCAGTTTAAAAAAGAAATCAATGATTTAATAACAAAGATTATTGGATCTTTAGCAAAACCAGACAAAATTATGATTGTACCAGGATTACCAAAAACACGTTCTGGTAAAATTATGCGTCGAATTTTGCGAAAAATTGCAGAAGGAGATACTTCAAATCTTGGCGATACATCAACTTTGCTCGATCCAGGAATTGTGGATGTATTGAAAACAGGAACAACTATTTAAAAAATATAAACCTCGTTTTATACGAGGTTTTTTTTCCAGATTGTTATGAATAAAATCTTAATAGTCCTTTTCGTTTTCATAAATAGTCTATGTAATTCTTATGCACAAGAGTTCGTTAGTGTAAAACCTGCATTTGAGGTTTTACAACCATTTTTAAATTTACGCGATTTGAGTATTTCGAAAGATGGAAATGAAATTTATTTTACAAATCAATCTGTAAATGGTTCCATCTCCGTTATTTGTAGCATGCAAAGAAAAGAGTTTGGAAAATGGAGTTCTGCTAAAATTTTATCCTTTTCGGGTAAATATTCTGATTTAGAACCATTTTTAAGTCCTGATAATTTAAGTTTGTATTTCTCTTCAAATAGACCTAAATCAGAAACCGACACAACTAGTCCGAATTACGATATTTGGGTTGTCAAAAGAAAAAAAACAAGTGATTATTGGGGTAGTCCAATTAATGTAGGTTTTCCAATTAATACCAATTCAGATGAATTTTATCCATCTGTTTCTGAAGAAGGAAATATGGTACTTACTTCAACCCGAAATGGTACAAAAGGCTTAGATGATATTTTTTATTCAGCATTAAATAATGGAGTTTATTCAGAACCTATTTCATTATCAGATTCAATAAATACAGTTGCTTATGAGTTTAATGCTTTTTTATCTGCAAAAGAAGATTATCTGATTTTTACTGCTTATAATCGAAAAGATGGATTCGGAAGTGGTGATTTATATAGCAGTAAAAAAGATAAAAATGGGATTTGGGGAAAAGCAAAAAATCTGGGAAGTCAGATTAATTCAAATGCAATGGATTATTGTCCTTTTGTTGATGAAACGAATAACATCTTATATTTCACAAGTCGAAGAGCTAGTTCAACAAATAAAAATGCATTTATGAATATGACAGAGTTAATTACTGAAATCACTAAGTATGAGAATGGTTTAAGTCGGATTTACAAGGTTAATTTTATGGTAGATTAATTTAGAAACTTAGTAATTGATTTGATTTCTGTGTCAACTCCGAAAAGTAGTTTTCAGCAAACTATTCATAGGACTTGGAAGGGTGTAAGCCGAAAGAATCGAATTTTTGGAGTGGACTCACCTATTCATTTAGTACGAAATCACTAATTATTCGTTTAATCTTAAACTATTTTTCAAAATAAGCTCATAATTAGATTTTGTTTTTTCAAATTGAGCCTAGTCTAAATGCAAACTTTTTACAGTATTGAAAGACTTTTTCTATTATCATAGAGCCTTACGTTTTGAAAGGAAGATCTATGAAGTCGTTTTTTATTCTATTACTTGTATTGGGTTTGTTTAATGAAGCAAATTATGCTCAAATGCCTGATGCAGCTCCACGCTCAGAGGGCAAAGGACCTTATGATAAATTAATAATTCGAGGAGTAAATTTAATAGTTGGTAATGGCGCGCCAACCCAAGGATTAGTTGATATTGTTATTGAGAAAGATAGAATAACATCAATTCGAACGATCGCTTATCCTGGAACTCCAATTGATGAAAATAGAAGACCAAAAGCAGACGAAAAAACAAAAGTAATTGAAGCGGCTGGAATGTATGTTATGCCTGGTTTGGTTGATATGCATGGACACACGGGCGGAGAAGAACAGGGAACAACACCTGATTATGTATATAAGCTTTGGCTAGCACACGGAATAACTACAGTTAGAGAGCCTGGTTCTTTTAATGGTTTAGATTGGACTCTTCGTCACAAAGAAAAAAGCTTAAAAAACGAAATCGATGCGCCAAGAATTTTCGCCTATGTGGGTTTTGGTTTAGGAGCTGAAAAACGAATTACAACTCCAGAAGAAGCTAGAAAATGGGTTCAAATGGTTGCGAAAAAGGGGGCAGATGGGTTAAAACTTTTTGGAATGAGATCCGATATTTATGAGGCAACTATAAAAGAAGCTAGAAAACTTGGATTAAGAGTAACTGCACATCATGCTCAATTAAATGTGACTGCTGCGAATGTTTTAACAACAGCTCGTTGGGGAATGACAAGCATGGAACATTGGTATGGATTACCAGAAGCCATGTTTGAAGACAAAGTTATTCAGGATTATCCTCACGATTATAATTACAATGATGAGCAAAATCGTTTTGAAGAAGCGGGAAAACTTTGGAAACAAACAACGGAAAGAGGTTCTGAAAAATGGGATTCAACTATTGAAGAGTTAATTAAATTAGATTTTACAATCGATCCTACTTTTACGATTTATGAAGCAAGCAGAGATTTAATGAAAGAAAGAACTGCTGAATGGCATCCCATGTATACATTACCAACTTTATGGGAATTTTATAGGCCAAATAGAAATTCACATGGTTCATTTTGGTTTGACTGGGGAACAGCTCAAGAAATAGCTTGGAAAAAGAATTATCAAAAATGGATGAGTTTTATTAATGATTACAAAAATGCAGGTGGAAGAGTTACAACTGGATCTGATGCAGGATATATTTATAAATTATATGGTTTTGGTTTAATTAGAGAGTTGGAGTTATTACAAGAAGCTGGTTTTCATCCTCTTGAAGTCGTGCAAGCTGCAACAAAAAATGGGGCAGAAGCATTAGGTCAATTAGATCAGTTTGGAACGGTTGAAGTTGGGAAAAAAGCCGATTTATTAATCGTTGAAGAAAATCCACTTGCAAACTTTAAAGTTCTTTATGGTACTGGTCATATTAAAGTAACAGAAAATAACGATGTAGTGCGCGTTGGAGGTGTTAAATGGACCATCAAAGATGGAATTGTTTATGACGCTAAAGACTTATTAAAACAAGTTGCAGAAATGGTTAAAATTGAAAAAGACAAATCAGGTTTTGAACTAAAACAACCTGGAATGGAATAGATTAACTAAAAAGAGACTTTCAGTGTTAAATTGATAATCTCTTTTGAATACAAAAATAGTTACTCTTTAAACAAATTTTTAAAAAGTGATTTTTCATCAGAAGAAACTGGAATTTTATCACCATCGCTTTTTATATAGTGCGTTATTTCATTCGTATCTATTATATGAGTGTACTCCTAAAAGTAGTTTTCAGCAACCTATTCGTCGAATTCGTAGAATTTGGAAGGGGTAACCCGAAAGAATCGACTTTTTGGAGTAGAGTCATAACATTTATAATCTTTTCAGGGAAATAATGATTTTGAACAATATTCGCAGAGTAAAGTGCTAGTTTAAAACAACCATTTTACGATGTAATCCACAAAAAATCTTTATCACTAAAAATACGAAGTATGGTTGCCTTAACTGGATTTAGTTGAGTATCCCAATTTGTTCGTTATTGTTCTCTGGTAATAGGTTTGATTTCAAACACTTTTATGCTTGAAAAATCATTTAATATTAAGTAAAGCTTATTTTTGAACGAGAACAGTTTTTGTTGGATGTGTTTATCTGTTTTAAATTCTTTGGGATGGTTATAACTCGTTGTTTTTTTTCATTAGGACTAATATCAATTTTGATTGTAAAATATTTGTCATGAATAGCCCAAAGTATAGTATCCGAAATTTGAATTGGATAAAAAGTTCCAAGTGATACTCTACTTAACCCATAATCATAAGTAATTTTTTTCCGCTACTTGTAATAGAATACAAGCAGTCTAGAGCAGTATAAAAATCGCCATAATTAGTTTCAAGATAATGGCGTTCAGTTGGAATCGGTACTTTATCAAAATAGTTATTATAGATAGGTAGTACTGAGTCGTTTTTTATTTCAATAAACATTTCCCCAAATGAAAATCCCAAAAGTTTTTGATTTTCATTAACTCTTTCTAACCAAGTATGAGCTGTTGAATTTAAAAATGGATGTTGCTTGAGCATCGTAAACTGTGATTCATCAAACTTTACAATTCCATTATCTGTCGCGATATAAAAAAACATCAAAATCGCTAAAAATGGAATAAATCGTATTACTTGGAAGACCATATTCTATTTTAAAGGATCAATAAACTAAATTTTGCGCAAATAATTCACTCCCAAATAAAAATGAAAAAAATAAAAGGTAAATAAGAAGTTTAACCGAGCGCATTGAATAAAAATAAAAATCAATCACCTAAAATAAAATCCTTATTGTTTAAGGATTTTATCACATAACTGTAACCGAAAAAAGAGAGCGAGTAATCGTGTGTTCATTCAATAATAAGAATTGAATTGCGAATACAGGCTTATCCCTAATCAAAACATTAATACTATATTTCAAGTCATTTTATTTTGTGACTTTACCTAAGTGTCTTTTGACTTAACGAAGGGCGGGTTTTACTCAACAAAGGCCAAAAAACGATATAAAAGTAACGTGAAATTTTAGCTTAAATAAATGGAAATCTTACGAAATCCATTTAATTTTGCTAAAATCAGGTTTTCTTTTTTCTAAAAAGGCATTTCTTCCTTCTTTAGCTTCGTCGGTCATATAGGCTAATCTAGTCGCTTCGCCAGCAAAGACTTGTTGACCAACCATTCCATCATCTGTTAAATTAAATGCAAATTTTAGCATTTTAATGGATGTGGGTGATTTCTGAAGAATTTCTTGAGCCCAAAGTATAGCAGTTGCTTCTAATTCATCGTGAGGAATTACGGCATTTACCATTCCCATTTCAAAAGCTTCTTGCGCTGAATAATTTCTGCCTAAAAAGAAAATTTCACGAGCTCGTTTTTGCCCAACCATTTTAGCTAAGTAAGCAGAACCATAACCGCCATCAAAACTAGTTACATCTGCATCGGTTTGTTTAAAAATGGCGTGTTCTTTGCTGGCTAAGGTTAAATCACAAACAACATGTAAACTATGGCCGCCACCAACTGACCACCCAGGAACAACAGCAATTACAACTTTAGGCATAAAACGAATTACTCTCTGACACTCTAATACATTCAAACGTGGAGTTCCATCTTCATCGATATAACCTTGATGACCTCTTGCGTTTTGATCGCCACCTGAACAAAATGCCCAACCTCCATCTTTTTGCGAAGGGCCTTCACCAGATAGTAAAACTACACCTATAGATTGATCTTCTCTAGCATCAACTAAGGCTTCATGTAATTCAAAAACAGTTTTAGGGCGAAATGCATTTCGTACTTCAGGGCGGTTAAATGCAATGCGTGCAATGCCTTTCATTTTTTTATAAGTAATATCTTGGTATTCCTTAACGATTGTCCATTCTGAATTCATAGTCATAATTTTATTAATATTTTTGCAAAGATAGTGAAATGTGTTTTTATTTATTTGAAAACCCCAGTTCTTTATTCAAATTTGTTTGTATCTGAAACGAAATTTCAATAATAGTTCTCTTACAATTTTTTAAGCTTATTTTTAGTAACCTGCGATTGTAACTCAACTTTTGGACTTCATTAATCGAACTTATGGTGCCATAGCTTTCGAAAACTATTTATTGATAATCAACTGCATACATTGAAATCTAAGTTCAAGGCTTGAATAAGCAACAACTATTCCAACACAGAATCTAGCCAAAGTGACTATTTGTTTTAGATCACTTTCAAACGTAAAATGAACAAAGCGTAATCCAACACGATTCGAAGTTCCAAGAAATGCTATCCAAGTAAGGTATGAGTGCGAATTAAACACGTTATGTTGCTAATTGGATATTAATATGAATTTTAAATATATTTTTTAACTTGTTAAAAATTCATGTCCAAAAGTTGAGTCCACTTTCAAAAGACGATAATAGTGGATAAAACTCTTCCAAATTCTATTAACCTGAGTTCGAAATAAGAAATTAAAAAAAAAATAGGTATCAATAAATTTCGTAATGATGAACCCAGACCCAGCATCTCTGCCTAGTTTGGTCTTAAATCTACGTTGACTCAATAAGCAAATGCAGGTTCTCCATTGTTTATTCAAGTTTTTGCCTAAAATCATTAAACTAATCATTAACCCGAACTTAGGTTAGTAATTTGGCGAATTTTTATAGAAAACTGCTTTTCGAAGTAAATTCAAAGTTGAATTTGTAGTAATAATTCTATGTAACAATCGAGACGAATTAAAATTGAATTTGAAGATTATAGCTAATCAAATAGTACAAAATTGCCGTTTATTTAGTTAAAAGCTACTTTTATGTTTGCTCATTTTAAATAAAGATAGAATTTATAAGTTCGGGATAAAAGTAAAAGCTTAGGAGTGTGTTGAATTCAAAGCCGAGCATATAAATTCAGAAACTACTTTTACATAAACAGACGGTTTTTCTAAATGAATGCGATGTCCACAATGTTCAATTAGTTTAACTTGAAAATTTACATGATAAGACGCTAATTCCTTTGCCTTTATTGCAAACTTTTGATCTTGTTCTCCTGCTAGAAATAAAACTGATTTACTTAATTGTTGAAAATAATTTTGATCAAGATAGAGCATATTTGCCGTACCAAATTGTGTTAAACTTTGTGCAACATTTTCTGGGTTTTGATCTGATTGAATAATTTTCAATCGTAATAAATCATCAAAGCATATAGGTTGAATGGGGGTTAATATTGGGTGATTCATCCAGAAATCTTGAAATTCTTTAAAATTTGAAACCGCCATATTTGCTAATCTGTTATCCTTCTTTTTCCTTTTTTCTCGCTCAATTGTATCTAGAATGCCGTTAGAGCCACTTTCAATTACAAAACCAAGAACATTTTTTTGAAGATGAATCATGGACTGCATAAGCAAACGGGCACCCATCGAATACCCACAAACAAAAAGCTTATCTTCCTTAAGACTTTCAATATAATTTGAGAACCAATTAATTTGATTTTGGGTAAAAAGTGAGTCTTTTTCTAATTTATCGTTTGTTCCAAATCCTGGTAAATCAGGAGTGTACACTTTAATTCCTAACGATAAAAAACGTTTTTTTACCGATTCGAAAACTCGTGAATCTTGAAAAAATCCATGGACTAAAACAATACTAATTTCAGAGAAAGACATAAATTTTTTATTTTAGACCATTTTTTTTCGCAAAATATGCGTAATCTCTGCGTTGACAACACATTCAATGATTCGCAATCCTGAAAAATCCTTATTTAGTACTAAGTTGAAATCTTCACGAGTTTCAACTCGGTAAAAAGGTATTGAAAATGCTTTTGAAATACATTCAATCTTATAAGTTTGTGCAGTGGTAAAATAGGTTTTTAATAGTGAAGTGTCGCTCATTTTTGATATAGGCAACATTCCAAATATTTGTCCACCTCCATTATTTATAACAAGCAACGTATGATTTGAATGGTATTGAATATGATTTACTAAACTTGTAGCATCATGTAAAAAAGCAATATCACCTATTAAGGTGCAAAATTCTGGATGAGAAACGGAATTCCCTAAAGCAGTAGAAATAACGCCATCAATTCCATTTGCTCCACGATTACAATACACTTTTTTGTTTTGAAAATCTCCAAATGTTTCTGAATCTCGAATTGGATAGGAGTTTGAAAGATGAAGTCCATCAAATTTATTCCACAAACTTACTTGTCTAAAAACTTGAGCTTCAGAAAATTCATGCTTTTCATTTAATAAGACTACTTGCCGTAATTTATTTTCTTGAATGGCATTTGACCAAAGCTCGAACCAATTTTCATCTGAAAATGTCGGAATCTCGTTTAATTCATCCATTTCGATTCGCCCAAAATAATGTTGTGCTGTAGTAAATGTTGCATCGTGCCACACATCAAAATAATCAAAATGTATTTGGTTGATTTCCTTATTTTCACCTAGAAATTGATTTAAAACTGAAGAAACAGTTTGTCTTCCAAATCGAACGATTAAATCTGGTTTAAAGTATTTTTTTGTCTCAGGCTGCGTTAGGAATGAACTCGTAAAAGCCTGATTTGGTGTAATTTGCGATAATATTTCTGTAATACATGGAATTGAATTACGATTGCCCCACTCAAAAACAGAGGAAAAATTTACAGATGGAATCGTACAAGGGCCAAAAATAAATAAAGGTTTTTTTGCAACTGAAAGTTCATTTTTTAAATCGGTTAAATCAATTTTGGGGAAGTTAAAATGAACGTCATCTGGATAAATATGTATTGGTTTTGGAAGATTTTTAGGTTGTAATGGTTTTCGAAATGCAGCATTGACATGTATGGGGAATCCTTTTAAAGATTCGTAAAATACTTGATTAGCTAATTTGGGGATTCTTTTTAAATCATCAGAATTCGGTTCACTTAATTCAACATATTGAGCATGATTTCCATATAATTTAACTTGATCAATGGTTTGTTGTACACCCATATTACGTAGTTTACTTGGTCGATCAGCTGTAATTACAATTAATGGAACTCGTGACAAATTTGCTTCAACAATAGCTGGAAAATAATTTGCAGCTGCAGTTCCTGATGTACAGATTAATACAACTGGTCTTGCCGTAGCTTTTGTAATTCCTAAGGCTTGAAATGCTGCAGAACGTTCATCAATAACAATTCTTTTTTTAAGAGAATCAACACAAGCCACGGCTAAAACTAAAGGTGTCGAACGTGAGCCTGGGGAGATTATACAATCGGTAACTCCATTTTTATGTAGTTGCGATAAGAAATCTAATGACCATTTGAATGCGAGTAAACCAATGTCTTCCATGTAAATAACTTTTAATGTGTCCTAAAATAAACAAAACATTGTTTCTAAACTTGAACAATGTATTGGGTGTTTTTCAAAAATACAGGTTCTTAAAAGTGTAGTTAATACCTTAAGCGTTAAGTTAACTCTAAAAATAAACTTTCCTAGATAAATAGATGATTTTCTGTATGATTTCGTTCTGGAGTGGAAGTATCGATGTTTTTACTTATTTTGAAAGAATAGAGGTAAATATTTAGTTCACTCTGAAAAATCGATTTTGTAGGTTTACTCCTACCAAATTCTCCGAATTCGATGAATAGTTTGCTAATAACTACCTTTCGGATTACGCTCAATATTCAAATTTTTAGATGGTTTATATATGCGCGATTACAAGTATTTGTACTAATCGTAATTGATTATAGGAGTATTTTCCCCCAAAAAATTCAAATATTGGTTTTAAATGTCCATCTGTACTAGATTGAAATGCTTTTTTTATTAAGTTGATTTCTGCTTCTTCTAAGTTTGTTTCTCTTATGATAAATTCTGATTCTATGTATTCACCTTGCTCTACAAATTTCAATAAATGAGCAATTATGGTTGATTCTGCATTATCAAATCGTTCTGCAATTTCTTTAACTGTTTCTCCATGCAAAAAAGCTTCACTTACAATTTGATGTTTGGGAATTTTTAAATTAGTTAAAACTTCATTTTTTTGATTTTTTTGATTTGGTGTTATTTTATTGCGAATCATATAGGCTCGAATGATATTTGAAAAGAGTTCACCATATTCTGTTGCTTTTCTTTCACCGATTCCGCTTATATCTAACATCATTAAATGTGATGTTGGGAATTCTCTACACATTTCAGCTAAGGTGGAATCATGAAAAATGGCAAAAGGTGGAATGCCTTTTTTATCTGCTAATTCTTTCCTTAACATGCGTAATTCTTGAAATAGCATTTCATCATATTCATCACTCTTTTCTTTTTCATTCGTGGATCTTCGTGAAAATAAATTAGACTTAGTTTTTGATAATACTTCTGGTATATATCCCCAAAATTCTTTATAACCTTTTAATATAGGTTTAGCATCTGCACTAATTTTAAGACTCCCAAACTGCTCGTCTTTTAGAATAATTTGTTTTCTTAATAATTGATCAGCTAAACCTTTCCATTGCTCTTTTTTGAATTCTTTCCCAATTCCATAGGTCGAAAGTTCATCGTGACGATTATCTAAAATCTTTTTTGATTTACTTCCAGTTAGAATTTCACTTAAATAAATACTACCATAAATTTCCTTTGTACGAATCATACACGATAAAAATTTCTGTGCTGGAACAGTAAGATTTTGTGAATCATTTTCGGTTCTTAGACAATTATCACAATTTTGACATTCTTGTTTGGAATACGTTTCACCAAAATAATTTAATAGGGGGATTCTTCGACATTCATACGATTCGATAAATTTAAGTAATTGTTTTAAATTGAATGTAGCTAGTTCTTTTTCTTTACCATCTTTTTGTTGAATAAAAAACTCGATTTTTTTTGTATCTCCATAATTATATAATAAAACACATTCAGATGGTAATCCATCTCGACCAGCACGTCCAATTTGTTGATAATAGGATTCAATATTTTTTGGTAAATCAAAATGAATTACATAACGGACATCGGGTTTATTGATCCCCATTCCAAATGCAATGGTAGCCACAATAAGTTCAGCATTGTCTTTTATGAATGCATCCTGATTGGCATTGCGTTCTTTATCACTTAGTCCAGCATGATAGGGAAGAGCTCTGAATCCAGCAGCGTTTATTATTGAAGTTAATTCATCAACTTGAGCTCTAGAAAAGCAATAAATGATTCCGGCTTTGCCTTTATTTTGGCGAATATAATCTACAACTTGCTGAGCGCCTTGTGATTTCGGAATGATAGTTAATTTAAGATTTGGTCTGTCAAAACTATCAATAAAAACTTGAGAATCGGAAAGTTCAAGCGAATTAATGATATCTTGGCGAACCGCAGGCGTAGCAGTTGCAGTTAAAGCTACGCATACTGCTTTGGGAAATCGTTTGCGAAATTGAGCAATTTGTCGATATTCTGGGCGAAAATCATGTCCCCATTCTGAAATACAATGTGCTTCATCAATTGTAATACAATCTATTTGTAAACCGTCTAATAAAAGATTTGAAATTCTGTCTTGTAAAAGTGTTTCAGGTGCAATATAAACGAGCTTTGTTTTTCCCGATCGAATAGCTGAAATATTTGAATCATACTGAGATGGTGACAAACTACTATTCAGGAAATTAGCCAGGATTCCATATTGTTGAAGCTGCTCAACTTGATCTTTCATCAAAGAAATTAATGGTGACACGACAAGAGTAATTCCATCAAAAACTTGTGCAGGTATTTGATAACATAAAGATTTACCACCACCAGTTGGCATAATCACTAAAGAGTCTTTTTTTTCTAAAACAGCGGAAATTACTTTTTCTTGAAGAGGTCTGAATGTGTTAAACCCAAAAGTTTCTTTAAGTAAGGATGTGGCTTTTTGTAGCATTAGATTGAAAATTTACTATGTATTCAATTATTAATAATCTACCTTAGGGTAAGTGATTTTTTTTATAAAATAATATAAGACTATTGTGATTCTATTTAAACGTGATTTCGATATAATCAGAACTTTAAATTCATTTATATGTTTAATTTTGAGTTATAAACGATGTTCTTTTGCAGTGAAATACTCAAATTCGAACTATGTTTCTAAATAAACTTTACTGGTTTTAAAAAAAAAGTCATCCCGTGCCCCGATTCGATTCGAAGAATCATGAAGTGCTATCTCGGTCAAAATCTTTTTACGCCATAAACACTTTTTATGTATAGGTTAAGTTCAAAGGCTGAGATGCTGGGTCGAAGCCCAGTATATCGAAAAAAAGTAGTTGGAAAAAGAACACTATGTCTCCATAGATTCTTGATTTTATATTTTTTTTCAAAATTGAATCGTTGAGTCCAATCCAAAAAAATCAACTATTTAGGTTTGCTCCCTTCCAAATCCGTCTAGTTCGATGAATATTTTGCAAAAAACTAACTTAAGATTACGCTCTTCCTTTTAAAAAAATTAATAAAAATTTCAAAGAGTCTAAGTCCTAATATGAGTGAAATACTTTAATCTTGGTTTATTTAGACAATTGAATCTTGTTTGGTGCTTATTTTTTGAGCAGAAGTAAAAAATGATTATCGAATAACTGAGAAAAAATACTTAAAGAAATGAATTATGCAAATTCTAAGGCAGAAAGCATAGGTATAAATTTCAGTTTAGTTTCTTCCCATTCTTTCATTGCATCTGAATCGGGCACAATTCCGCAACCAGCATAAAAACGAGCTTTATTTTTCCAAATAATCCCGCTTCGTATGCCTACTGCAAATTCACCAGAGCCACTCAAATTGAACCACCCGACAGGAGCGGCATACCAACCTCGATCAAAATCCTCTAATTTTGGAACGAGATCTCTTGCAACTTCTTTTGGGTAACCACCAACAGCTGGTGTTGGGTGTAATTCAAAAAACAAATTTAATAATTCCGTTTTATGATAAATCCAAGCGGTAATTGGCGTGTGTAAGTGTTGAACATTTGCAATTTTACGAACACCAGGCTTTTCGCTAACCTGTATTTCACTACTAAACGGTTTTAATCGTTTTAGAATTTCGGAAACGACTATTGAATGTTCAACAAGATCTTTTTGACTATTTAATAAAGATTGTTCTAAAAATGTATCTTCCTTCGCTGATTTACCTCGTGAAATTGTTCCGGCTAAAGCTTCCGTTAAAATATAGTTCTTATGAAAGGAGACTAAACGTTCGGGAGAGGAACCTAAAAACGTTGGACCGTTAGGTAAATGGACAATAAAACTATAACAAGTAGGGTAAACGCTTCTCAATTTATTGATAAATCGTGTGGGTTCAATAATTCGATTTGCAGTAACATCTAATTCTCTTGATAGTACTAATTTTTCAGCAATTCCGGCATCAAAGTATTTTTTAGCTTTTTTTATTCCGTTTTCCCAGACCTCAAAAGATGTTTCTGATGAAATAAAATAGTTCAATTTATCAGGTTCAGGGGTCGCATCTTTTAGTGTCTCAACTCGTTTTGAAAATTTTTCAAAAGTTTCATTTAAATAAGTCAAAATTTCTTCTTTTACTGAAAATTCATCAATTACTACTGAAATGTTTAGTAACGCAAATTTTCCATTTCTAACAAATGTCCATTCAGGAGCTATTAATTTTAATTTGCCAAATTTTTCCCAAATATCTGGTTTGGACTCTTGGCTAAAAGCCATACCTCCAACAAAAAATGGTGCTGATAAAGAATGGTTGGTTGTTCCGAATGAATATTGATTAGCTCTCCAATAGGTGACTTGCTTAAGTAAATTATCTTTAGTCAAATGTTGACCGTCAATAGAAATAGCTGTACCTCCAGCCGTAATGGAAACATCTAAGTCTGGACGCTCCCAAAAAAATGAAAACTCAGAATTGGGTATCGTCTCTAAAACTGCAAGAGGGTCATGTATTGAGAATGGTAGTGATATATGAATTAGTTTTTTTTTAGTAATTTCAGTTTCATCCCAAAAAATACGAATGGTATCAAGTAGTGAAACTAAATTTTCAGCAGTGTTAATCATACTTAAAATTACACACTTTTTGAATGAAGTTTCAATTAAAAATGAAAATTCATTCAAAAATTTAAGAAGATCTATTATTGTGTAAATGATTGTAAAAAAGCGCTTTTTTAGCTTATAAATTAAGAATCAATTTGTATTATTCGTTTGTGAAAGTCGTTTGAATATAGTTCTTATTATGCAATTTATGCTGTCTTACCTCGATTTTTTAGTAGAATGTGTTTTTATGGGTTAAAAACATGGTTGATGAAAGAAAGCCGATTGAATTCGGCTTTCTTTTTTATCTAAACTCAACATTTGTTTACAAAACAATCTTTTGGCTGAATCGAATAATATACTGTTCAGAGAAATCTGTCCCATTATTTTTCTGTTGATAAAGATACATTAACGTGAGGTGAGTTGAACACTTTTGACTCCATTTTACAAGTATTCCACCATACAAACGACTTTGATCGAATGTATTTAGTTCAACATTTTTTCCATAATTCACCATTGTTTCATTTCCAATTTCACCGAATAAAAGAGTGTTATTATATAAGTCATTTGATATTGGAAATTGAGCTTTTATGCGATAACCAACTCTATGATTAAATACAAAAGTTTGAAGTAAATCAGAATCCGTTGATTCTTGATTCCATCGTTGCTCAATTCTTAATCGAAACTGTGTTTGCAAGCTTCCAAGTGATTTGCCAATTTTAATAAATTGAAAACTTCTGTATTCAGGTCTATTTTTAAATGAGTAAGAAGGGTTTATATCATTGTGAAAATTTGCCAGTCCAAAAGTAACGTTCACTTCGGAGTTCAAGTTTCGTATAAGCCCTATTATAAATAATTGTTGATTTAAGTCCCTAATCATATTTATTCTTCGGTGTCCATATTCACCATAAATACTCCATTTTTGATTAAGTGGGAATTGAATTATCATATCATACCAAGCTAAATTAGTTGTTCTCACCTGTTTTTGTGCTTTTAAACATGGTGTGAGATAAAAAAAAAGAAATGATAAAAAGATAATTTTTGAGCGATAGCTATTTATAATTTTCTTAGAGAAATAATTTTTCATGTTAGTTTTAAAGTGTTCCATTTAAAAAATGAAGTAAATAAATCTAGTAAGTAAGTGTAATTTAATGATGCATGAGTTTACTTTAATTAAGCCAATTAGTACTGTAAACTATTGATTTAAAATTTCTTAAAGAGAAACTAATAAATTTGCCAGTACAATTATGATTGTTTAAGAAAATAGCTAATTTTATTACATGTTGAATCAAATCTCAAAGTGGGTTAATTTTTTTGTATCCCTTTATTTGAAAGGGATCTTACTTTGAATAGTAGTTTTTAACAATATATTTGGCGAATTCGCATGATTGGGAAGAGTTCAAGCCACCAAAATCGGCTTTTCGTAGTTGTCTTAGAAGTTAAATAGATAGCAATAAATATAATGAAATTAATTATAGAGTTGAATCACCTATAATTTACGAATAGTGGAAAATGTTTTAAAATGACGATTTCTAGATTTATAAAATAAATTAATCTTCAACATTAAACTTTTTCAATAAATCCACTTATTGAAGATAAAGGCATAATTTGACTCGCTCCACCACGTTTAATGGCTTCATGTGGCATTCCAAAAACAACCGAAGTTTTTTCGTCTTGAGCAATTGTATGTGCACCAGCTTGTTTCATCTCTAATAAACCACGAGCGCCATCGTCACCCATTCCAGTTAATAAAATTCCAACTGCATTTGAACCTGCATACATGGCAACACTTCGAAATAAAACATCAACCGATGGGCGGTGTCTATTAACAAAATCTCCATCTTTTACTTCAACAAAATATCTAGCTCCAGTTCTTTTTAAAATTAAATGCTTATTTTCTGGCGCAATTAAAGCTCTTCCGCGAATAACAGAATCGCCATTTTTAGCTTCCATAACTGTAATATTGCATAATTCATTTAATCGATCAGCGAAAGATTTTGTAAATAATTCAGGCATATGTTGAACAATAACAATTCCTGTAGTATCGTGAGAAAGAGGTTCCAAAACGGCACGGATGGCTTCAGTACCACCTGTGGAAGCACCAATTGCGATTACTTTTTCAGTAGTTTTTATCATGCTTAAATTACTAATATTATTTAGCACTGCATCAGCAGATAGTTTAGGAGCAATTTTTGTATTTACAGATGGTGTATTTTTCCTTGTTTTTCTAAATCTTACCTGAACTTTTGCTGCTGTTTTTATTGCTTCATAAATATCTTCAACAATTCGAGGATTTGAAAGAGATTGACTCCCTGAACCAGGTTTGGTTAAAACTTCGACAGCTCCATATTCTAATGCTTTTATAGCAACTCGTGATCCTTTTTCGGAAAGGGAAGAAAATACAACAACTGGTATAGGTTTTTGAGCCATAATTTTTTGCAAAAAGGAGAGACCATCCATTCGTGGCATTTCAATATCAAGTAAAATTACATCAGGAATTTGTTTTGCAATTTTGGCCGCAGCAATAAAAAGATCTGAGGCAGAACCCATTACTTCAATCATAGGCTCAGCATTTAGAACATCAGTCATAACTTGTCTAACAACGGCCGAGTCATCAACGATAAGAACCTGAACTTTTTTTGTCAATTTATTAGAAATCATTTTTTACCTCGTGATAATGAATTATTGAGGTTTATTATTTTAATTCTACCTACTATTGGTTCAAATTTTACAAGTCTGCCATTTGCACCGCCTACATCTAATAATTTTATAGGAATATTTTTTTCTTCTAGCCTTTTTTTGGCTACTTGAACGTTATCATTTCCAACCGTATAGGTTGAGTTATTAAACTGTTGAGATCCTCCAATTACAAAACTTTTCCAATGCGCCATTTTAGAATTCATAGCTATCATTTCTTTAGCTAACATTTCCATTGCAGTAGTAGCAAATTTTGAACTGTTTGTATTGGCTGTAGTATTTAAACCACTTAATACAATATGATTCATCCCACCAATTTTTAGAATTGGATCCCAAAATGCTACAGCAACGCAAGATCCCAAAACTGTCTCAATAATACAATCTTGTTTACAAACATAAATGTCTTCAGGATTTAGAAATAGTAATGGTTTATTGGTAATATGATTGTGTTTTAGAATCATTAAATATTTATCGTTTTGTTGATTTAACTGGCGTAATTAAAGAATAAACGGCGTTCGCTATTGGTTTAACTGGTAGATTAAGACCATTCAGTGTTTCAGAATGACCCAAATATAATGCTCCGTCTGACTTTAAGTGATGAATAAGATTTTTTGTGACATTTAATTGAGTTGTTCTATCAAAATAGATATAGACATTTCGACAAAAAATAATATCGAAAAGTCGCGATTCAGACCACTGAGAAAGCAATAAATTAGATGGCTGAAAAGATACTTTATCGCGCAATGATTTAACAATTCTTACTTGTTTTAACTCCTTATTTTTATGTATAAGCAGATATTTTTTCCTTAAGGCGATTGATATTGGTTCAATTCTAGAAATATGATATTCAGCTCGAATTCCTTTTTGAAGTACTTGATGAGAAATGTCTGTGGCTGTTATTTCAAAATCAGGAATAATTCCCTTTAATTTTAATTCATTTAAAACAATCGCTAGGGTGTAAGCCTCTTCTCCAGTTGATGAGGCTTACACCAAACTTTTACTGTCGGAATCACAGATGTTTTTTGAGCTTTAGTTATTAGATATTGCTCAAGATGTGTAAAATGATCAGCTTCCCGAAAGAAATCAGTTTTATTCGTTGTTATTAAATCAATTAATGTTGTGGTGTCTTTTTCATTTGCATGTTTTCCAATACATCTTTCTATAAAAGGAGTAAATGAGGTATACCCGTTTTTCCGAAGCAGTTTTTGGAGTCTGCCTTCAACTAAAACTCGTTTAGTTTCTGGCAGACGTATTCCAGTTCTTTGCTCAATAAAAGATGCTATACGAAAATACTCCTGATTCGTAATCCGAATCGTTAAACCGTATGTTTTAATTTCATGTTCTTTCGAATTACTGATCATCACTTTATTGGATTTAATTTTTAAGCCAACACTAAATCTTCGTTCTTAACTTCTAAATCAGCTATGTCTAATTCATTATGAACTAGACTATTCGATTTTGGATAATTTTCTTTTTTAGATATTTGAGTTGTATTTATGGTAGAAACGTTAGAACTAATTTTAAAGAAGGAGGTAATTTCGTTAAGTCTTTCAGCTTGTGATGCTAATTCTTCTGAACTCGATGCAATTTCTTCACTAACCGAAGCATTTTGTTGAATTGCAACATTAACCTGATCAGCACCGGTATTTTGCTCAATGCTCGAAGCGCTAATATCTTGAACTAAATCGGCAGTTTTTTGAATATCAGGTACAATTTCCATCAATATACTACTGCTTTTATCTGCATTTAGAACACTAGTAGAAGACAATTCATTAATTTCTGTTGCTGAAAGTTGGCTACGTTCTGCTAATTTTCTAACCTCTGCTACTACAACCGCAAAACCTTTTCCATGCTCACCTGCACGTGCTGCCTCAACCGCAGCGTTCAATGCAAGTAAATTAGTTTGTCTCGCAATTTCACCGATTACTGTAATTTTTCCAGCAATTTTTTTCATGCTACTTACTGTTAATTCAACTGATTGGCTACCTGTCATAATATCTTTTGATGCTTTAACTGCAATTTTTTCAGTCTGTTGAGCATTATCTGTATTTTGTTGAATTGTCGCAACCATTTCTTCCATTGCCGATGAAACCTCTTCAGCAGAAGCGGCTTGTTCTGTTGAACCTTCAGACATTTGTTGGGAAGAAGAGCTAAGTTGTTGACTTGCAGAAGCAATTCCAGTTGCTCCGCCTTTAATATTTGAGATAATATCAATAAGACGTAATCTCATATTTTGAAGTGCATTGGCTAAGTCACCAATTTCATCTTTTTGGTCAACATCTACGGTTGCAGTTAGTCACCATTTGAAACTGATTTTGCAAATTCAACACCTAATTTGAGAGGTCTTGTAATAGACCTAGTTATAATCATAGCAAATAGAACACCTAGAATTAAAACAAAAGTTAAAATCATTAACATCACTGTTGATGAACTCTTAATTAGAATTGCAGTATCATTCCCAATTGTAATAGTTTCACTAATCCCACCTTTTGCAATTTCTTCTACTTCATTAATAATTAGATTTGCTAGGTTTTCTCTCTGTAGTCGTATCGTTTCAAGAGCTACAAAGTTTTCTTTTAATTTATCAATTGATAAAGAATATTGAGCAGTAGCACTTTCTAAATCACCAATTTCTTTAAGTTCGGTATCTAAATGAGTTATTTTTTTTAGATCGCGCAAAATAGGAGAAATCTCTTAATTTGATTTGGAAGCCATATTTAGAAGCGCTACGTCATTATTAATTAATGATTTATTCGCATTAATTCTGGCATTTGATCCTAAGTTATAAACTTCTTGGATATAGTTAATTTTAATGATACGCTCAGCTAACTGTTCTTTTCCAGCATTAGTTCTAATTTCTTCTTTAAACTGTCTGTCTTGTGAATCATCTATAACATTTACACTTTCAATAAAAACAGCCGCTGCTGCATCTAGTTTAGATCTCTCTAAGTCAATAGATTTAATAATTTTATTAGTTGTTTTAGCCGCTTTTTCATATTTATTAATGTTATCTCTAGCTGTAACAAGTTTTTCTTTAAAAGTGCCTAATTGGGTAGATAATGTGGCTAAGAGTTCTGCTTTATCCAATCTGTTTTTTTGATGTGTTAAATCTTCTAAAACTAGTTCATAGTATTCAGGATTTTGAGATAAAGCATAACCACGCATATTATACATAATATCGCGAGTTTCTCTTTCTAAATTGGTAGCAACTTCGACTTCAGGAAAATAGTCATTGATTAAATATCCAGTTTCCGTATCTATATTACTCATGTTATAAACAGCCAATAGACCTAATGTTATTGCTAATGCGATTACTAAACCAAATCCAGTTCCAAGTTTAACACCAAGTTTTAAATTCTTCCAGTTCATAATGTTCTCCTTTATAAATTAATTTTTCAAAATGCAATTAGCTCTTCAGAGCTTAATTCTGCCATATTTATGATTTCATCATTAGAAAACACTTTATTTACATCTAAAACTAAAATGAATTCATCTGCTATTTGAGCAATTCCTATGATGTAATCATTAGAATATTTTCTACCGATATTTGGTTTTGGTTTAATTTGAGTAGGCTCAATGTTAGCTACTTCTAAAACTTGATCGACAACTATTCCAACTTGAATTTCATCATTTTCAACAATTACACTAAGTACAACAATGCAAGTGTCGATGGTGTCTTCAATTGATTCCATTGTAAATTTTGTCCGTGTTTCAATTACAGGTAAGATATTACCTCGAAGATTCGTTACTCCACGAATAAAAATAGGTGTTTGTGGAATTTTAGTGATTACTGATACTTCAATAATATCAATAACTTGCTCCACCGGAATGGCGAACAGTTCTTTATTTAACTTGCACGTTAGATAGGAGTTTGATGCGGAGAGTGCACTCATAGAAATACCTCTTGTTTAAGGTTTGTTAAAGTTGCATATTCTGTAATAATCTTATTTACATCTAGAATTAGAGCAATTTCACCATCTCCTAAAATGGTAGCACCGGAGATAGATTGAACTTTTCTAAATAGAGTTCCAAGCGATTTTACTACTGCTTGATGTTCGCCAATAATATAATCGATCAATATTCCGACTTTTGTTTGTTGGAATCGAATCATGACTAATCATGGAATTATTGGCCTGTTACTTGTGTCTTCTAAAATGTCTCGTAAATCGATATACGGAATTTGTTCACCTTCAATAATTAAAATGTCATCTTGTGAGTTATCTCGTGTGAAATTTGGAATTTCATAACATTTGTCTAAATATTGAAGTGGAATTATAAATTTCTGATTGGCAGCTGATACTAACTGACCATCTAAAATGGAAAGGGTTAAGGGGAGACGCAAGCTTATTTTGGTTCCTTCTCCAACTTTAGATTTAATACTTGCTTCACCACGCATTTGATTTAAAGCTGTTCTTACTACATCCATTCCTACACCACGTCCAGAAACATCAGTTATCGTTTCAGAAGTACTAAATCCTGGTTTAAACAAAACATCTAAAATTTCTTTTTCACTTATTTGAGCATCAGCTTTGAAAAAACCTTTCTGAATCGCTTTTTGTTTTACTTTTTCAATGTCAACGCCATTCCCATCATCGCTTATTTCAACAATTACATGTGCCCCTGAGTAATGCGCATCAATTAGAATAGTGCCATATTCGGCTTTCCCTTTTGATTTTCTAACATCTGGAGTCTCGATTCCATGGTCAACGGCATTTCTAAATACATGCAAAAGAGGAGGAGTAAGTCGTTCTATTAATGATTTTTCAAGTTCTGTTTCTAAACCTGTACTTACTAGATGGACTTTTTTGTTTTGATTACTAGAAATATCTCTAACAAGACGTTGGAATCGAGTTTCCATGGTTGCAAGCGGAACCATAGATATGGAAAAAGCATTTTCTCTTAAACGACGTGTAATTTTTTCAATGTCTTCGGCAACTTCTTGTAAATCATTATTTGAACTTGTATCTATAGAAACATTTAATCGGGCTTGAGCCGTAACTAATTCGCTAACAAGGCTCAATAGAGTGTCTAATTTTTGAACATGTACTCGAATCGATCTCATAGTTTCGATATTTTTATTGGTTGTCTGTTCCGAATCTTCCGAATCTGATTCAGTTGCTTCTTGAATTAATTCATCAGCTTTTTTGTCTTTCGTCTCTTCGTGTAGTTGTATAAATTCAAAAGGAAGTAAGCCTTTCGATTGTTCTTGTTTAGCTTTTATGAAGTTTACTAAATAGCTATTTTCCAGTAAGTTACCACTTGATAATTCGATAATTTCTAATTCAACGTTTTCATCAATAAAAATAAATCGTTCGCGAATAGTTTCTTCTGTTGCTTCTGTAACAAGTATTACATCCCAAGATATATTACAGTCTAAAGCATCATAAAACTCGTTAAACTCGGGAACTTCGCTATCATTTATTATGACTGAACAAGTGCCAAATGATTGCAAACTTTCTAATACTGGTAATACATCGATTTCTTTTGCAAAAAAATCAGAGCTTAATTTTACATTAATATGCCAAGTAGATTCTGCAGCTTTTACTGTAAAAATAGGTTCACTTTTTGCAGGTACAGTTGTAACTTTTAAAATGGAGTTTAATTCATTAACTCGTGCTTGATGATCTTTCTGATGGTGTACATCTTGCAGTGCGGCATCGCTTAATAAAAGTCTGAAGTGGTCAATTGATGAAAAACTTGCAGATAAAATAGTTTTGTTCAAATCTAATTCATCATTTCTAATAAGATCATAAATAGACTCGAAATGATGTGCAAATTCAGATAAATACGGATAGCCAAACATGCTACTACTACCTTTAAGGGTATGCATTCCACGGAAAAAATCGTGTATTGCAGTTTTATCTTTTGGATTTTCATCCAATATCAATAACGTTTTTTCCATACTCTCGATTAGTTCACCAGCTTCATCTAGAAATAGATTAATTTAATCGTTTTGTAATTTCATGCCACTTCCTCCAAACCAATTTCAATGGTACTTAATTCTAGTCCCAACAATCGAATTTAATCTAGCATTGGTTTGTTACTGCTAATTTGAAAGGAAGAACCAGTCGATTGAAAAAGTTTTTTAAGTGAAACTAATAATTGAAATCCACTTCCATCAATTGATTCAAATTGTAATACAATAGGTATTTGACCCGTTAATGTATTTTCATTCTGTTGTAAAAACTCTGTAATTGTTGAGCTTTTAAGTTCGTTTATGATAATATCTGTTGATTTCATTTGCTCAAAGATTGATATGATGCTAAAAGATTAGTATATCTCTAAATGATTTTAGACTAAAACGTAAATCATCATTATAATCAGTGCTTATTATTCTCTTTTGTACTGAATGTGTTTAAATTGACAATTTTATAATCCGATATTAACCTTCACAAATTCATGAACTCACTTATTTAGTATTTAAATACTACCTAAGAAATTCATTTTTCGATTAAAAGATAATAATATCTTATTATATGAAGAGTCTAAAGAACGAGTAAATCTGTCCGTTTATCGAAAAATGCAACCTTGATTTCACTCAAAATCGCATTTGATTTTATTTTTCAAGATGAAAATACTTAACCAATCAAGTTTACGTATTCTTGAAATTGAACTACTTTTAATCAAAAATCACATATTAAATGACGATTGGTTTTTAAAAATTAGCTTACTTACAAGTTATAAATGGGATGTATATGTGTTGGTTTTAACCTATTTAATTGAAAACATTGCGACAGCGAAAGGTATTTCCTCAAATTCGGACTTCGTTTCTATAGAAAACTTTCATTGCGTACCCCGACACGATTCGAAAATAACAAAGTACTATTTTTGCCCAACATCTAATTACTCAACAGTCACTTTTTTTGAATAGATTGGTTCATAGGCTGAGATGCTGAGTCGAAACCAAGCATGACCAAATGAAATAAATGAAATATTATCAATAGGTTACGAATAAAATCTTGTTTTAATTTATTAGGTTACAAAAAAAGTTAACAAAATCATTCACTTTACAAAATGTCAAAGTCCGAAGTTGAGTTATCCTATGGAATTAATAGTCAAACTAGCAGGTTTTGGAAGGTTTCATGCAAAAAATCGGCCTTTAATAATTGGCTCAAATATATGATTGTTGTAATGTGACTAAACGCTAAATCTTGAGTCAAATACTGTGGAAATTAAATTTGAGCTTATGTCGAAAAGTAGTATTTGCAAAAATATTCGGCGACGTTACAGGACTTGGATGGGTTAAACCCGAAAATCGACTATCCTGAAAAAGCACAATTTAAATTGAGGATGAAAAATGGAAGATCGTCAAAAACGAATGAGTTAAAAATTTGAAAAATAAAAAAAAACAAATAAATTCATCATCAATCCTAACTTATTGGTAAACAACAAGAAGGGGTAAAATAATACAAATTTAGCGGAGTATCTTAGCTTTTGATATAAAGGCCATAAATGCTTAGCTTCCAAAGTGTTTTACAACGGTCGTTTATATTATTATAGAGTAATTTTCATCATGAACACGCAAAATTATTGGCTAATGAAATCTGAGCCAGATGTATTTGGAATTGAAGATTTGAAAAACGCCCCGAAGCAAACTACGATGTGGGAAGGTGTCAGAAATTACGAAGCTAGAAATTTCATGAGAGACAAAATGAAGATAGGAGATGGTGTTTTATTTTATCATTCCAATGTTACACCTCCTGCTATCGTAGGAACCGCAATAATCTCTTCAAATTCATACCCGGATCCTAGTCAGTTTGATTCCGAAAGTGAATATGCAGATCCCAAAAGTACGGAAGAAAAACCTCGTTGGTACTTAGTTAACGTAACCTTTAAAAGTAGATTTAAAAGGGCAATAACAAGGGAGGAACTTCAATCTCATCCTATTTTATCCGAGATGATGTTGTTTAAGCGAAATCGTCTTTCAATTACACCTGTTTCAGAAGAGGAATGGAATAGTATTCATAAAATTTTAGAAGAATAATACATTATGAGCATTGAAATGTTCTCACTTAAAGGAATTTATCCTGTACAACTTTTAAAAGAACTAAATAATTTAGGTGTCATTAATTCAGATGCTGATTTTCCAATTTCAGAAGATCAGTTGCAACCTAATTCTTTAGATTTAAGACTTGGCAAAATAGCCTATCGTGTTCGTTGTTCATTTTTACCTGAAAATGAAACCGTTTCAGAGAAATTAAACACCCTTAGTATGCACTCATTTTCTTTGGAAAATGGGGCAGTTTTAGAACCAAATTGTATATATATTATTCCTCTTTTAGAATCATTAGATTTATCGAAACTTAAAGATATTTCTGAGACCAAAGCTTTTTGGGAAGAGATTACTGCTAAAGCCAATCCGAAAAGTTCAACTGGTAGATTAGATATTTTCACAAGAGTAATTACCGATTTTTCTCATCGATTTGAAGAAGTCAAACCAGGGTATAAAGGCTCTCTATATTTAGAAGTAGTACCAAAAACTTTTCCTATAAGAGTAAGAACTGGTCAAAAATTAAATCAACTTAGGATTAGAAATAGTGATACAACAATTTCAGATTCTGAAATAAAACAACTCCATAATTCATTTCCATTATTGCTTCATGAAAATGGAAATGCTCTATTACCCAATGAATTAAAAGTTGCACATGGCTTATTTATGAGTGTAAAATTACATGGTGAAGAAAATGAGGTAATTGGATATAAAGCAAAGAAGCACAGAGATTTAATTGATTTAGATAATATTGGACATTACAAAACATCAGATTTTTGGGATCCGATTTATACTCAATCTGATGATTATATTATTCTTGAACCTGAAGCATTTTATATTTTTTCATCGAAAGAAAGATGCAGAATTCCTGAAGATTTTGCAGCTGAAATGGTACCTTACGATACGGGTTCAGGCGAGTTGAGAACACATTATGCAGGTTTTTTTGATTCTGGATTTGGTTGTACCGCTGATGGTAAGGGAGCACGAGCTGTATTGGAAGTCCGTTCGCATGATGTTCCATTTTTGATCGAAGATGGGCAAACATTTTTCAGAATGGTTTTTGAACGTAATGCACTAAATCCTGATTCTCTTTATGGTGTTAACTTAAAAAGTAACTATCAAGGGCAGGATTTAAAACTAGGAAAACAGTTCAAAGTTATTTGATTTAGAATGGCAAGATTAGTTTCAAAATGTGTTTGTAAGCGTATTACATTTAAAGAACTAAAGGATCTTACTGAAGAGAAGGGAATTCATTCTTTAGAGCAAATAGTGGAAGAAAAAATTGCATGTTCAGGTTGTGGAATGTGTAAGCCTTATGTTTCTAAAATGATGGTAACTGGTGAAGTTGAATTTAAACCTGGTGATTATCATATTTAATTTCCATTTTACCAAATCTAAAGGTCAATTTTTTGTTTTACTCATCTCAAATTGTGAGTTTTGACAATTTATCTTGTCAAAATTCATTTGATAGATTCAGTTTATCATTCCAACTTTTAAATACCAAAGACTTAGAATGTCATTAACTAAACCAGACGAATTATTTTATTGTGAAAAGAAATATATAAATCTTGAACTGAATTCAGCTTCACTTGTTGGTCAGGAAGCTATTCATTGTTCAAAAGTATTACGATATAAAGAAGGAGATGAACTATTTTTTACAGATGCGGAGTCGGTTTTATATAGAGGAATACTTTCAAGAATTAAAAAAGGAGAAGTTGATATTCAAATTCTTTATTATGAAGCACTGCCTGATGAAAATGAGAAAAGCTACCCAATAATATGCATAGGTGTGTTGAAAAATAAAGAAAGAATGGAATGGCTAATTGAAAAAGCAGTTGAGATTGGAGTTTCGGCAATTTATTTTATTCATTTCAAAAGGTCGGAGAGAAGTAAAATAAATTTAGATCGATTTAAGATTATTGCACTTTCTGCAATGAAACAGTCTCAAAGGCTTCAAATTCCAAGAATTGAATATTTTGAGAGCTTAGATGATTATTTAAATGTTCAAAAAAACTACAGCTACAAACATTTTGTTGCACACGAAAAAGTTAATTCAAATAACTCATTTCATCATTTCTTGAAAAAAAAGTTAGCAACTGAAAAACCAGTTTTTTGGATTGGTCCTGAAGGTGGGTTCACACAGGAAGAAGTAATGGAATTAAAACAGAATGTCTCTGCAATTCCAATTAGTTTAGGTAACTATCGTTTGAGGGCAGAAACTGCAGCTTTATTCGTGCTAGCAAATACCTCATATAATAATTAGAAATGTAATGTTTTTTCTAGATTTGAAATCAAATCCAAATCTACAGGCTTAGTTAGAAAAGAATGAATTAAGGGGTCTTTTTCAGCTCTTGCTTTATCTTCATCGAGTATTGAAGATGATAGTATTACTGTTTTAGTTTTAATGGTTAGTTTTTCTCGAATACTATTTAAAAACTCCCAGCCTGAAATCAATGGCATATTTAAATCTAAAAAAAGTAATTCTGGCAATTCTTCAGGGGGCATAATTTCTAATAAACTCAAAGCAAAGCTGGCATCTGAGTAAGAATTTATATCAGAGTTAGGAAATATTTTTTTGCACAACTGTTCTACTATAAAACAGTTAATTGGCTCATCATCAATGATTATTATTTTTTTTAGCATAAAAAAAAGCCGCTAAAAAAAGCGGCTGTAAAGAATCGCAAAAGAGAGATTATTGACTGTTTTTGCTATTTTGAACTTCAATGCGAATTTCCTGCGCAAGTGTTTTTAACTCCTGAAGACCTTTTCTTATTCTGGTTCCGGCAGTTTTATTACCTTTGTCATAAAATTTATCGAAGTCCGCTTCCATACTGTCAACTAAGTTCTTCAGTTCGGCAAAACGACTCATAGTTATTCTCCAATTGGTTTAAAGTTAGGGTAAGTGTTGCAATTATCAACGAAGTGAATCTAACTATAAGATTTACTTGAGTCAAGTTAGTAATGCTTAAAATGTTCATAAAAAGCCATATTTCTAAAAATAATTATGTTTATGAGCTTTTTAAAGTGAATAAAATTCCTAATAAAGAAAAAAAAGTCACAAAGAAGTAAAAATATGATTAAAAAAAATGCCCTTTATTGTATTTAAAAAGCAACTTTGAAATTTAAATCCGCTTGGAAATCTGTTAGAGTTGTTAAAAAATAAGATTTTCCTGCTCTCAATACTTCTTCAGGTACTAAATTTAAAAGCTCAGTTTCGTTTGGTTGTTGTTCCTTAAAGCTTAAATTCGCATTTTCTGAAATCGCAAAACATAAACAGATTGAGTTCTCAAATTGACAGGATAACTCAAAACCTAATTGAGCTGAAGAAATTGTTGAATGGTGTTTGCCTGTTGATTTACTCACTAAATTAGAAAAGGTAATTATAACTTGTAGTGGAAGAGTGTGCAAATAGTTACCATCAATTTGAATAAAATCATTTTCGATTATTACAAGATCACGTTGATAACCATGAATTCCAATAGAGGACAATCCAGAATCCGCTAAGAGTGAAATTAGTTTTAAATTAATCTCTTTAATCGATCGTTCAATAGCTTCATGTTCACTCATTCCATTTTTGATAAGTTGTTGTGAATAACTATTATCTCCATGAACTAAAATGATTCTTCGATTTTTAAATGCACCTAATTTTTGGGCAAACGATTTCATGAACAAGTTTTGATCTAAATGTTCAGAATCTAATAAGATAATTAAGGTTGATTCCATTTATTAAAATTTTTTTAAAGATGAACTCATAAAAGAATGTGGCAACAGGTATTGTGCAATAATCTCTGAATGTGTTTCATCGCCATGATACATAATTATTCTTCCAAATGGTGAATGTTCATTAATCACTTGTCTACAAGCTCCACAAGGTGTTCCGTAAATTGCTTTAGGCGCAAAGATATACATGTCTCCTAAAGACATTGCCCCGTTTGAAATTGCTCGTGATAGAGCAATTCGCTCAGCACAAAGTCCCATTCTCCAATCAGTGTTTTCAATATTAACTCCCGAGATACAACCTTTTTCAGTTTTGATGAAACAGACTACAGCAAAATCTGATTCTGAAATTTTTGGAAAGGGTAAAAGCGTTTTTAAATCATCAAGCGTAATATCATCTTTTTCACTAAATGTTAGAGCCCAATTTAATTCTGGTAGAATTTCATGAACAGTTACCTTAAAATGATATTCATTTTTCAAATAAACTAATTGAGGATGATTTAATAATTTTCCTGATGGAATAATAACTTCTAGTACGTTTTCACCTGTACTTAAGCAACCATAAATGGAAGCCTGAAAGCAAGAAATGGTATCGGGAAATGCTCCATTTTCAATTCTTACCCCAATATGTGCAAATCCTTTTTCATCTAGGGCAACACAAACTTCCGCTTTTCCTGAATAGGGTACATAAGCTCGATCTTCAAGTGTTTTCCAATTCATAAATACTTCTTTTTTAGTTTGATGTCGGGACTAACAGAGTCATTTCAAAATCTTGTGCTTTAACGTTATTCATGTCTTGAAGCACTACTTTGTATTTACCCGTTAACCATAATTCAGTTTGATCATTATAATGATTAGACATTGGGATTCCTGATTGCCCACCAGGAATTACACTTTGTGTTTCACTTAAATCACTTAAGTCAATTATTCTTCGAATACTTGGTCCGAGTATCATTTTAAAAGGATTAGACCAATTATATTGACCATTATTGACGGTCATTCCGTTACCAGAAACTCCATAAGGGCCTCTACTCAACACGTTTTTAACAATTAATTTTAGAATTTCTGGCGCATTCTCTTGCTCAATTGCTTTATTAAAAAGAGGTGGTTCAAGAGTCAATTTATGTAAATTTTCCCAACGCCAATTATAGGTTTCATCACCTAAGCTATCATGGAGATACAGAATTGTTTCTTTCATCGATTTGAGGATGATCTCATCCCGATTTTCAATCTCAACGCTGGTTTGGTCATCAAAAAGAGCATTATCTTTATCTTTAATGAGTTGATGCATTACTCGAATAGGTACATTTTCCAATTTTGTTAATTGATTGAATAATTCTGCTGAAATTTCATCACCAAGTGTATTCTGAGTAAATTTCATGAAAAATATGTCAAATATACTTGCCGCACTTGAACTTATATCATAATTATACAACCAATTTGATAAATAAGTATGCGCAATTTTCAAATCTCCATCTTCACTTAGGTGTGGTTTCAAAATGGGAAGAATGTACTGTGTAATTGCTTTAGCATGATGTGAAAATACATTTTCCTGAAAACTTTCAAAATCAGAGGGTTTAAATTGCTGTTTTGAAGTCAGCATTTCCTCAATTTGTTGGTACCGAGATTCTGGTTCATAAAAAGTAGCTAGATAATAAGGATAACCTTCTGATACGATAGCGTTATTGGCATTGGCAATCCATCCTTTTTCTGGATTTATAATTTGTGGCATTTTATTAGTTGGAATCCATTCATTCCATCTATGTTCAGGATTCCACCCTTCAGCCAATAGAATTGGATTGTGTTTTCGTATTGGAAGTTTAGCCATGGAAAAAAGTGCAATATTACCATTTATATCAGCATAAGTCATGTGTTGACCAGGAACGGCAAATGCTGTTTTCAACTTTTTGACTTTTTCGAAAGAATCAGCATAATTTAATTCAAGCATCATCCCAAACTCATTTGATAGTTCATGGCCAGTCCATCGCATGGCAATTAATAGAGAATCACCCAAACTACTTGAATTAATAAAATCGTTTATAATAACACCATTTTGTGTTATTTTGACCTCAGAAACAACTTGGTCACCATCTTTAACTTTTATATAAGATCGGTCAAACTCAAAAGGTGCATACGTTTCCAAAGTTGAATTAATATTTTTAACATAGAGTCCACGATCGGAGGGATGTTGTTTTTCTAAATAAAAATCAGTGTCATCAGCCATCATATTTGTAAATGACCAAGCAAAGAAATCGTTTTGACCTAAAATAAAAATTGGTGAGCCAGGATGCATTGCTCCTGAAAGATTCTTCCCATTTAAGTTCAAGTGCATTTCAAACCATTTTCCTGGTATATTGATTTCTAAATGTGGATCCCCAGCTAAAATTGGAAATCCTGTTGTAGATTTTGATTTATCAACAACCCATGCGTTACTTCCAATATGTGAACCTTTTGAACCCCAATAATTTCTGGCTTTTTCATCATTATTTAATAATTCGCCAAGAATTTTACCTGTTTTTTCCCATTCATCATAATGAATACTAAAAAATTTGCCTTTTGGCCATTTAGGAATAAGCGATTCAAATTTTTCCTTTGGCAATTCAGCTGCTAATTTTGCGTATGCCAATTCTGGCAACCAAGAAACATTTAATTCCCAAGCTAAAAGACGAATTAAAGCCATAGAATGAGTTGGAGTCCATAAAATGGGTTTCATGCCAGTTAGAGAAAACTCAATGGGTAAATTACCTTCGTTTTCTTTTGTCCAATAATTAATTCCATCACTGTAGGCTTGAAGAATCTTTCGTTCTCTATCAGATAATTTAGCTTCCATTTTTTGTGCCATTCTCCAAAAACCAAGCATTCGTTGATAAGAGTCGATTTTTACTAAATCTTTCCCGAAAAATTCTGCAAATCTTCCTTCAGCTGCAAGTTGAACAAGGGTCATTTGCCATAATCGCTGTTGTGCCTGAATAAATCCAACTGAAAAATACAAGTCGTTTTCATTCAGTGCATTAATGTGTGGCACATTAAAAGAGTCCCAATAAATTTGAACGGAATCTTTTAATGACGGAATTGTATAAATTGCCGAATTGTCTGAAATTGGTTGCTCAAAAGTTCTGTAATAGCCAAAGCCAATTAAACTTAGAACTAATATCAATAAAATTAGAATGATGTTTCCTAAAGTTCTCATGTAATTTCTTCTTTAAATTAGCCTTAAGTTACAATTTGTTCTATTCTTAAAAAAGAACCTTTATTTTATCTTCATTTGAACTCATTCAGATTCTATTTCATGAATGCTAAAACTGGAGCTAGTACACCAACAAAATGAAAAGAGTAGTCCACTACAAAAAGTCAGATTAGTCGATTTTTTTCACATTCAAATCGAATTAAATCGCTTAATATTTTATTGTAAAGTATTTTTTGTAGTAAAGGCAATGAATAAATAGTTTTTTACAACTATAATTATGTAAGCTTAATAAATTGGCAAAAAATGATGAGTTCCATATAAATGCACTACTTCAGAAAACCGTTTTTTACGTTTTTACCTTACAATGCATACGAATTCAACGAATAGTTTGCTAAAAACTACTTTTCGGAGTACACTCATGTATGAGTCACCATTAAAAGAAGTGTTGACTTACAGTGAATCATTCTGTTTAAGTTTGTTTTGGTTCTAAAATTTAACCCCGTCAGATTTCAACATCGACTTTTAATCATTTTTCTAATTCAATTAGTGATTATTTATGTTACATAGAATGAATACAAATTAAGTCTTATAGGTACGATATTGATGATAAGAAGCTGAATTTTACTTAAATTGTTTTCGCTTTATACTGAGCTACACAATTAAATACTAAAATTTTTAACACTAAGAATGGTCTTTGTATGAGTAATTCTGCAAACACAAAAACCAACAAGGGAATGTCAGGAATCGTTCGGAAATATATCAGTGGTTTTACTGGTCTAATTTGGACGTTATTTTTGATTGTCCATTTAGTTGGTAATCTATCTCTGTTTTCAAGTGATGGAACAGCTTTTAATAAATATGCTCACTTTTTGGAATCAACAGGTGCATTATTAATCATAGCTGAACTATCTCTCGTTGTCTTTATTTTATTACATGCCTTAAGTGGTATCCAAGTTTGGCTTGGAAAAAGAAAAGCTCGTCCTGAAGATTATAAACTATATAAATCAGCTGGGGTGAAGAGTAAACAAAGTATTTCCAGTCGAACAATGATTATTTCTGGTTCTTTGATTATGCTATTTATTGTTTTACATGTAGCTACATTTAAATTCAATTTGCATTTAGCTGCAAGTGATATTCCTAAAATAGTGATTCCTGGAATTGATGGTGAAATAAGAGATTTGTATCAAATTGTTCGAGATACTTTTAAAAATCCTGTTGCTGCATTCGGTTATACCTTTTTTATGATTTTTATTGGATTCCATTTACGCCATGGTATTTGGTCAGCTTTACAATCACTTGGTGCTATGAAGCCAAAATTATCGCCAATTATTTACACAATTGCTGGATTGTTAGCTACTCTTATAGCTGTTGGCTTTTTATCAATTCCCCTTTACATCTATTTTACCACAGGAATGTAATTTGTTATGAAAGATTTATATAATGAAATTCTTGATTCCGCACTGCTAGATGCAAAATCTCCCAGTGGTCCGTTAGAATCAAAATGGAAAAACCATAAACAAAATATAAAACTTGTTTCACCAGCTAATAAGCGTAAACACACTATAATTGTAGTTGGTACAGGTTTAGCAGGAGCATCAGCTGCTGCAACGTTAGCTGAACTAGGTTATAATGTGAAAGCTTTAACAATACATGATTCACCAAGACGTGCACACTCAATTGCTGCACAAGGAGGAATTAATGCTGCAAAAAATTATCAAAATGATGGCGATACCGTATATCGTTTGTTTTACGATACAGTAAAAGGAGGCGATTATCGTTCTCGTGAAGCAAATGTGCATCGTTTAGCTGAGGAATCAGTCAACATTATTAATCAAGCTGTTGCTCAAGGTGTTCCATTTGGTCGTGAGTATGGCGGTGTATTATCGAATAGATCTTTCGGTGGCGCTCAAGTATCCAGAACATTTTATGCTAAAGGTCAAACTGGACAGCAATTATTACTTGGCGCTTATTCAGCGATGATGAGAATGGTTGATGCTGGCAAAATCGAGTTGCTTTCACGTCGTGAAATGTTAGATTTAGTAACTGTTGATGGCGTTGCTAGAGGCGTAGTTGCAAGAAATTTAGTAACAGGAGAGATAGAACGCCATGCTGGTTCAGCTGTACTTTTATGTACTGGTGGCTATGGAAACGTTTATTTCCTTTCAACAAATGCAAAGAATTCGAATGTTACTGCAGCTTGGAGAGCTCATAAACGTGGTGCTTTAATGGCAAATCCATGTTATGTTCAAATTCACCCGACTTGTATCCCTCAATCAGGTGATTATCAGTCCAAATTAACCTTAATGTCTGAATCCTTAAGAAATGATGGTCGTGTTTGGGTTCCTACTAAGAAAAATGATACTCGTAAACCAATCGATATCCCTGAAGAGGAAAGAGATTATTTCTTAGAACGTAAATATCCAAGTTTTGGAAACTTAGTTCCACGTGACGTGGCATCAAGAAATGCAAAATATATGTGTGATGAGGGGCGCGGTGTTGGAGCAACTGGAAAAGCTGTTTATTTAGACTTCGCTGATTCAATTAATCGTTTAGGAAAAGCAATGATTGAAGATCGTTATGGTAATTTGTTTGAAATGTATGAACGAATTACAGGTGATAATCCTTATGAAACACCTATGCGAATTTATCCCGCTTCTCACTACGCAATGGGTGGTCTTTGGGTTGATTACAATTTAATGACTACTGTTCCTGGTTGTTTTGCATTAGGAGAAGCAAATTTTTCTGATCATGGCGCTAATCGTCTTGGTGCATCTGCACTTATGCAAGGTTTAGCAGATGGTTATTTTGTAATTCCTTACACTTTAGGTGATTATTTGGCGAATACCACTCTTCCAAAGGTATCCGCTGATGATGAAGTATTCAAATCAATTGCTAAAGAAGCTGAAGACCGAATAACAAAATTGCTGAATATTAATGGGAAAAAAACTATGTTGGATTTCCATAAAGAATTAGGTGCAGTTGTCTGGGATCAAATCGGTATGTCGAGAACTAAAGAAGGTTTGGAAGATGCAATTGCAAAAATCAGAGCAATAAAAGAAGATTTCTGGACAAATTTAAAATTAACTGGAGAGAAAAATACTTTCAATAAGTATTTAGAATTTGCAGGTCGTGTTGCTGATTTTATTGAATTAGCAGAATTAATTGCAATTGATGCTCTACATAGAAATGAATCCTGTGGTGGTCACTTCAGAGAAGAATATCAAACTCCTGAAGGAGAAGCTCTTCGTAATGATGATGAGTTTGCTTATGTTGCAGCATGGGAATTTACAGGTGAAAAAAAGAAACCTAACTTGCACAAAGAAAAATTAGTTTTCGAAAATATTAAGCTTTCACAAAGAAGTTATAAATAAGGCTTTAATTATGAGTAAAGATTCTATCCGTTTAAAATTAAAAGTATGGCGTCAGGAAGGCCCTAAAGTAAAAGGGGAGCTTAAAAACTATGAAGTTTCTATAAGCACTCATGCTTCATTCCTGGAAATGTTA
>Ga0210041_1000059_pt1 | contig 126763 bp, 108 predicted proteins | sample CryGeymeta201503_FD_183973 | JGI IMG/M metagenome (GOLD analysis project Ga0210041, IMG submission 183973) | Groundwater microbial communities from Crystal Geyser aquifers in Utah, USA - Crystal Geyser metaG 2015-03 (SPAdes) (version 2) | ecosystem: Environmental > Aquatic > Deep subsurface >... | reverse complement strand
TATAAAGGCGATCGTTATCGTTATGGATATTTAAAACGTGGTTTAGAAATCCTTCTTGAGAATTTTGATTTAAAAAATCTTTCAAAAGAAAATTCAGAAAAGACACCAAGTATCACAATTGGACGATTTTTTAACGTTTTTGGGCCGCGTCAAAATCCTGAAATTGGAATGGTAATTCCTCGTTTTGTTCATTCAGCATTAACTAATGAACCAATTACCATTTTAGGAACTGGATCGGAAGTCAGAAGCTTTTGCCCTGTTTCTGTAGCTATTCAAGCAATTATGGATTCTGTTCTCGAACAAAAAGATTCTTTTCAAGTTCTAAATATTGGAAGCGCAGAGCAAATTGAGATTGCAGAACTAGCACAATTAATTAAAAAAATAGCAAATTCATCAAGCCCAATTATTTATCAAAACGCCGAAAAAGAATCGGGTAGAATTGAAGCAATTCATACACGAATTCCCGATATTTCGAGTCTGAAAAATTTTACTAGAAATTCCATCGAAGAAGATTGGATTGAATATCTTCAAACTTGGATACGTTCTGAAAAAATACTAAACGAATATTATAAATAGGAGTATCAATTGGATACACATAAATTTGGTTCAGCTTTAGAAGCTAAACTTCATGATAAAACAGCAGTCATTGGAATAATTGGCTTAGGATATGTTGGTTTGCCCCTAGCTGTCGAGTTTGCAAAAAACGGATTTGAAACGATTGGTTTAGACGTTTCTACTCAAAAAGTAGATTTAATTAATGCCGGGAAAAATTACATCGGCGATGTTAGTGATGAAGATTTAGCCAACGGTGTTAAATCTGGAATGCTTAAAGCAAGTACAGATTACTCTCTTACAACAGAAATTGATGTCCTTTACATTTGTGTCCCAACTCCTCTTACACACTATAAAGACCCCGATTTATCGTATATCATTAATTCTACTGAAGGAATTAAGCCTTATTTACGCAAAGACCACATGGTTATTTTGAAATCGACCACATTTCCAAATACAACAGAGGGATATGTAATGCCGATTCTCGATGAAATGGGACTTAAAGTTGGTGAAGAATATTTCTTAGCTTTTTCTCCTGAACGTATCGATCCGGGTAATGCAACGTGGACAACAGCAAACACTCCAATAGTTGTTGGTGGCGTAACCAAACGTTGTACTGAATTAGCAGCTTTGGCCATGCGTCAAGTGGTTGGTGTTATTCATGAAGTTTCGAATCCCAAAGTGGCTGAAATGGAAAAGCTACTTGAAAACATTTTCCGTGCTGTTAATATCGCTCTTGTAAATGAGATTGCTCAATTATGCGATAGAATGGGCGGCGTTGATGTTTGGGAAGTTGTAAAGGCTGCATCAACAAAACCTTACGGATTTATGCCATTTTATCCAGGTCCAGGACTTGGCGGCCACTGTATTCCAATCGACCCGTATTATTTGTCTTGGATGGCTCGTAAATATGATTTCGAAGCTAATTTCATCACACTTTCTGGAAGTGTAAATGATAATGTTCCCGTTTATGTGGTAAGCCGAATTGTTGAAATTGTTGCTCAAGAACCCATTCGTTTATCTGAAGCTAAAGTATTGGTACTTGGCGCTGCATTTAAGAAAAATGTTGATGATATGCGTCACTCGCCAGCTACAAAAATTATCGAATTATTGCAGAAAAAAGGTTTCGATAACTTAGAGTATCACGACCCCTATGTTGCTAGTCTTGAAGAAGAAGGCATCAATCTTAAATCAGTTCCTTTAACTGCCGAAAGTTTAGCTCAGTATCATTGTGTACTTTTAATTACGGATCACAGCAACGTGGATTATCAGTTTATTGCAGATCATGCAAAAGTGATTCTTGATACACGTAATGCATTTGCAAACGTAAAACCATCAAAAGCAGAAATCAAATTGATAGGTAGCGGAAATTTCCGTTAATTTCAAGAATGGACCAAGCAATGCTCAGTCAGATTTACTCCCGACACCGGGAAATTCTACTCGATTTATTTCATGAATCGATGGCTGAGCTTTCGCCTGCAACTATGATTCAGCGTAAAGTTCAATTAAAAAACCGAACGCTCACTGTTGGAGACCGAGAATATTGGCTTGGTAGTTCTGAAAAAGTGTATGTAATTGGAAGCGGTAAAGCTTCTGGAACACTTGCATTAGAATTAGAAAAAATTCTTGGCAATCGCATCGCAGATGGACTTGTAGTTGTTAATCGCGGTTTTTCAAAAAAAGGAAAACGAATTCAATTTTTTGAATCCGATCATCCTACGCCAACCAATTCTAGTTTCTCTGCTGCGCTTGAGCTTATAACTTTTTTAAAAACAATTCCACCAAAATCAATTCTTATTAATTTGATAAGTGGTGGAACTTCTTCTTTAATCTATGCGCCTCCTGTTGGCATCGAATTACAATCTGCGGCAAATCTGTGGTCTTTGCTTTTAGATTCAGGAGCGACTATTGAAGAAATGAATACCGTTCGCAAACAAATTTCAGCGGTTCATGGAGGCAGATTACTTCGTTTTGTAAAAAATTTACGCTTAATAGATTTAATCCTTTCTGATGTTCCAGGAAATAAACCCGAAGTTATTGGAAGTGGTCCAACAACCGTTGATGAAACTACAATTGAAGACGCTCTAGCCATTTTAAAGAAGTTCGATCTGATTAAAAAACTTCCACCCGATATTGCCGATTATCTTTTTAATCGCTTGCGTTTCAACGACTCAGACAAACCAAGATTGGGATCTGATTCTTTGCTAGATCATCAGCAATATGTTATTGGAACGAGTACAGATTTAGCGGCAATTATTGCTGAAAAAGCACAGAAGAAAAATTTTAGCTCACGCTATTACAAAGAAGCTTATTCTGATTCAACTAAAAAAATTGCCATTCAAATTGCAAAAGATGCTATTGCTGTTTTAAATGGTCAAATTGAACTTCAAAAACCAGCCATTTTAGTTTATCATGGTGAAAGTTATGTTTCCGTAAATGGAAATGGCAAAGGTGGAAGAAATCAGGAATTAGCTCTTACCGCAGCTTTAGCTTTAGAAGGTCAGCATAAAATTAGTTTATTGAGCTTGGGAACAGATGGAAAAGACGGACCAACCGATGTTGCAGGAGCTGCTATAAATGGACTAACCACTTTACGAGCTCGCAAAAAAGACTTACACCCTGAAGAATATTTAAAAGACAACGATTCTTATTCATTTTTTAGCGCTTTAGGCGATACGATTCGAACTGAAAAACACGTTACGAACCTCATGGATATTCAATTAATACTTATCGAAGCATGATTTGGCAAGAAATTTCTTATCTCTGGCTATTAGTTATTATTCCAATACTAATTGCTGCTACATTTTTTATAAAACACCGTTTACAAAAGAAAATCAGCACGTATTTTTCTGAAAATTTACTGGAACAACTATATGTTGGCCCTTCTAAATGGATTCGTAATTTCCGATTTATTTTTGGGATTCTTGGTCTAACCTTGGTCATTATTGCACTTGCGGGGCCAAAAATCGGAACCGAAGTGCGCGAAGTTCAACGTAAAGGCGTTGATGTAATGATTGCACTAGATGTTTCTTTGAGCATGAAAGCAGAAGACGTTAGTCCAAACAGATTAGATAAAGCGAAATACGAAATAAACCGATTATTAGACCGCTTAAAAGGCGATCGCGTAGGATTAATCGTATTTACTGGTGAAGCTTGGTTACAAAGCCCTATGACAATGGATTATTCTGCTCTGCGCTTGTATTTAAACATTGTTGATACTGATCAAATGCCAAGTACAACTACGAATTTCGCATCGGCAATGAGCACATCAATTAGAGCTTTTGAAGCTATCGAGAAAGAATCTAAAGGCGCTAAAGTCTTATTAATCATTTCTGATGGAGAAGATTTCGGAGAACCATTTGAAGACGAATTATCTCGCGTGAAAGATGCTGGGATTTCTGTGTACACTTTAGGTATCGGAACCATTGAAGGCGGAACAATTCCTATTTACGACAGCAATAAACGACTTTTAGGCTATAAAAGAGATAATGAAGGCCGTGTTGTGGTTTCTAAAATGGAAACAGGTGCATTAACACGAATTGCATCTAAAGGCGATGGAGATTTCTATCAAATTCAACGTGGTAGCGAAGGTGTTGATGGATTTATTCAAAAAATTGATCAATTAGAAAAAGGTGAATTTGCTCGTCAAGAGTATGCCGATTTCAAAAATCAGTATCAATATCTGGCGGCTGGCGGTTTGTTGTTGTGGATTTTAGTACTTTTGTTACCAACTCGTTCATCAAAAAAAATGAAGCCCTAACATTTCTGAAGTTTTTTCACTGTACAAAATAACAGATTATGTTTTGCTTTTCAATCTCAATTACTAAAACTCCAAGCAAAAGAGCCGTTTCATAGACTTCTAATTCCTCATTCCTTTTTGACCACCCCCTTAGTCCCCCTCCGAATAAGATCTTGCGTTATTGCGTATGATACAGCCGAAGGGGGAGTTGCAAAGACTTCAAACTCCTCTCACCTCTCACCTCTCACCTCTCACCTCTCACCTTTCAATCATTTTCTGTTTTGAAGCTCTCTTTTATCTTTTTAATGAGTTCAATTTTGGGTATTTTCAGTTAAAATTTTTAAAAGCGATTTTTTAGTAACCAAACCCCGATTTTTATGAACATTCATGAGTATCAGGCCAAAGAATTACTCAAATCTTTTGGCGTAGCAGTACCAGCTGGAATTCCTGCTTTCACCGTTGAGGAAGCTGTTCAAGCTGCCGAAACCCTAAAAGCAAATGGAGCCACATTATTTGTGACTAAAGCTCAAATTCACGCAGGTGGACGCGGAAAAGGTCGTACTGTAAAAAGTAATTCTAAAGGCGTTGTCTTATGTAAAACTGTTGAAGATGTTAAAGCAACAGCTGAAGCATTACTTGGCGATACACTCGTAACCATTCAAACCGGTCCAGACGGACAAAAAGTTCAGCGTATTTACATCACTGATGGTGTTGATATTGCGAAAGAATTTTACCTCGGTATTACTTTAGACCGTGGTCGCAGCCAAAACGTAATTATGGTTTCTACCGAAGGTGGTGTTGAAATCGAAAAAGTGGCTGAAGAAACTCCAGAACTTATTGTTAAAGAATGGATTGAGCCAGGACAAGGATTACATCCGAATCAAGCTCGTCGACTAGCGTTTGCTTTAGGCTTAAGCGGTGATTCTTTCAAACAAGCTGTTAAATTTATCACAACCTTATATGCGGCATTCGAAAAAATGGATGGTAGTATAGTTGAGATTAACCCACTTGTGTTAACTCCTGAAGGAAACATTATGGCTTTAGATGCTAAAATCAATTTTGATGATAATGCATCGTATCGCCATAAAGATTGGGCAGATTTACGCGACTTAAGCGAAGAAAACCCATTTGAATTAGAAGCTTCAAAATACAATCTAAACTACATCAAATTGGATGGTAACGTGGGTTGTATGGTTAACGGAGCTGGTTTAGCGATGGCTACTATGGATATTATTAAATTATCCGGTGGCGAACCTGCAAACTTCTTAGACGTTGGCGGTGGCGCGAATGTAAATACCGTTAAAAACGGATTCAAAATAATTCTTAGCGATCCAAACGTAAAAGCTATTTTGATTAATATTTTCGGTGGAATTGTTCGTTGCGACCGCGTTGCAAACGGAGTTGTTGAAGCAGCAAATGATCCTGAAATCAAAGAAAAATTAGCTTCTGTTCCTGTTATCGTTCGTTTACAAGGAACAAATGCTGTTGAAGCAAAAGAAATTATTGATAATTCTGGCTTAAATGTTATTTCTGCCGTTTTATTAAAAGAAGCTGCAAAAGCAGTAACTGAAGCTTTAGCTTAAGAAGAAATTTCTTTATGAAACTCTTAAAAGGCTATCCATTTCGGATAGCCTTTTTTATTTCTAAGAATCTACACTTATTTAATTAGCATCATTTTCTGAATCAAGGTTTGCATTGGGGTTTCTAAGCGGTAAAAATAGATTCCACTCGATAGATTTGATGCGTCAAAGTTAAAAGACTGCGTTCCTGCTGAGTGTACTTTATTCGTCAAGGTTTGGATTTTTTTACCCAAAATATCATAGACCGTAAGATTTACATTCATTGCCTGAGATAAGCTAAATCGAATTGTTGTAGTCGGGTTAAATGGATTAGGGTAGTTAGGATATAATCGAATTTCATGAGCACTTTTATCTTCATCTAAAGAAGTAGGATGAATCACATCTATTATCCAGCTTACTTCATCCTTTAAATATCCCAACGAATCATTTTCAGGAATTACCCATCTTCGTGAAGCAACATTGTTAAATTCATAAGCAGGAATTTCATCTGAATAGGGCGTTATATCGATTACCTCAAAACTTAGTGTGTGTACTCCCGCAGGTAATTCTTCCCAAGTCTTTTGTAAACTTGAACTTGAAGTGAGTATTCTTTCGTCATCTAGTTTCCAGATCATACTTAATCCACCACCGTGTGCAGGAAAAAGTAATGGAATAGAAAGCTGTAGAGGATTTTCTTCATTCACTTCAATTAAATCCGTCGATTCATTTCTTTGCTGAATAAGACGCACCGGTCTAATCCTGTGAAATGGTTTTGGCATCCCTTCAACATGCCAACGGTACCCATAAATTGCTTTTATTAACCATTCCCGATTAACTGCTCCAAACTGATTTGCCATATAATTTCTCATAATATCTGAGTTGTGAGCACGAAAATAATACCGATCTGTGTATTGTCCTCCTTCAAATAATCCATGAGTTACATCTATCAGGCCTTGTTCATCGGCTCTAAATCTGAACGGTGCACTTTCACTTAGCCATTCATTCCAAGGTGCTTCTGCCTTTACAATCTCAGCGTCCTCATTGCTTGGGAGAAATACATTAGGAAAATTTGCTTGAAAGTGATCTGTGATTCCTAAATCTCCATATTCATCTCCTAAACCCAAGGAATGAGCTAGTTCATGGCGTGCAATTTTAAACCGATCCCCAGATCGATCAAAAGGCGGAATTCCTACAAACCCAATTGTTCGGTCTTGCCATAAAACAGCTGACCCTCCAATTGAATTTGATTTACAAAGCATCATCACTAAATCAAATTCTGGAATTAAGGTCGCCATTAACTGATCTACTTTTCCGAATCCATCCGCATAATTTCCTTTTTCTCGACTTCCAGGATCATTGAGATTTTCTGCATTTTTCCCATCAGCATCCGGAATAGTAATGTAGTTTGCATTGCCATAATTATGGCGATAAGCATTGAAATACGTGTTTCGTTCAACTGACTCATTTCCATTCCAATAACTAATTTCATTATCCTCTGAGGCTACAAAAATTGCATGGGCGTTAATGAAGGTTCTGTATTCCTTGTAAGGAGAAATGGCCAAAATGGAATCTGCCATTCGTCTAGCTTCTTCAAAAAATGATTCTCTTTCACCTTCTAGCCATGCCTCTGATAAGAACACTAAATTGATTCTTTTTTCAAGGGGACCATTTTCAAGAAGTAAGCGTAATTCTGCATGTTGAACTGATTCGCTATTAATCGTAGAACCGATAGCCCATTCAGAGTGTTTTCCTGACTGATCAATTGCCTGAATAGCCCATTCATAAGTTCGAGTTGAATCGAGCTCTGGAATTGCAAGCTTTGTACGATTAACCATATTGCCATTTGTAACAAAATATGGAGCTCCATCTTGACTCACATTCGACTTGACAACATCATCAACTTGAGAGTTAGAAGTAAGTCTGAGATTATACTTCATCGCTTTTGCATCAGTATGATCATCACCTCCAAAATCCCATCGGAGTTGAGTCTCTCCATTTTCAGTGTACATTCTTGGATTACGTGGAGCATTTGGAGCTTCATTTTGTTGAATCTCATCTGTGTTCATTTTTGACAATTGATTTAAAAATACTCTTGATGTATTTCTTCTATCATCGGAAGTCAATAAAATATCAACCGAACCATCTTGATTAGCATCTCCAAGTTCTACCCAACCATTCCAAGAAGCTGGCAAATTTGAAATCCATTCCTCAGGAGCTAACTCAAATCCGTTTGCTCCTTTATTTAAAACAATCCATACTTTTTTTGGATCAGTATTTGCATTATTGATAAACTCTCTACCTGTAATCACAAGATCAGTAAACCCGTCGTTGTTAAGATCTGCGGCATCAAAACGAGTCCCTACACTTGCAGGAACGGGTAAATCTACACTTCGATACTGAATATCACCCGATTCATTTATTCCTTGATGTAAACTTAAACGCACTCCTTCACGACCAGCAACCACGACATCTACAAATCCATCATTATTCATTTCAATGAATTTCGCTTGTCCGTGATAGTTATCTGGCAGTCCTTCCGATGCGATTTCATCTAGAATAAATTGACCATTTTTATTGATATAGATATCAGTTGTCAGACCTCTACCACCGATTTGATTATAATTATTCCCACTTATTAGGACATCCAATTTCCCATCGTTATTAACATCTGCAACATCAACAGAAGCAAAATCATAACCGATTTCAGGACTAAAATATCCATCTACTTTTTGGAAAGGATTCTCTCTAAATGAATCTGGATTTGAATTCACATTTTCATAGAATTCGAGTACAGTTCCTAGTACTCCCGAACCAACTAAAACCAAATCTAAATCTCCATCACCATCAGCATCAAACAATTTCGAATCGCCATTTATTACACCTGTAAGCAGCTGAACAGGTTCGCCAAAGCTATAACCAACTCCAGCTCGATATAAATAATAAACTCCCATATGTCTTATTCCATTTTCATCAATTCCAGAATAAACCAAATCTGTTAGACGATCGCCGTTTATATCGCCAAATGTAAATCTAGAAATTCCGAGAGCTGGTAAAATGGCCGAATCAACTTTTTCATAACGCAAACCATCTTCATCAGAAAGATTTCCTATCCAAAGATTGACTGAAACTCCAAAAAACGCATCGTATCCAGAAGAAAGAATATCGAATATCCCATCTCCATTAATATCTATGAATCGACTTGTTCCATTTGTGATTTCGAACTGAGGATCCAATAAAGGCTTGAAGGCTCTTACTGGGGTAGTAAATGAAATCGGATCTGAATAATCACTAAATAGATTACCTGCGGCGATTGCTTGAACTGCGGCGAAAAACGATTGCCCTTCAGGGAGATGAAACGTCACTGAATTTGAAAAAATCGGCGTTTCTAATTCAAAACCAGGAAATTGGTCTTCAGGAGTTCTTACCACTGAATTTTCTGTGGATGATTCAGCATTTCCAATCCAAACCTGATAATTCAATGCATCGGAGTGACTATTTGGATCCATAGACGATGCCCAACTTAAGCGAACCGATTCTGCATCAAGATGCTCAACTACTAAATTTTGAGGAACCTGAGGAGCGGATGGAATTCGATCGAAGCCATTCATGTATAACATAAGTTCAACTTCATTTTGATCGTTCATACCATTAATTAGTAGATCATTTTTCCCATCATCATTAACATCTTTAATTAGAATTGAACCCTGTTTTACTGGATTGATTAATTGCAAACCTTCTTCAACTAATTGAAATGCTCTATCTCCATTTCCTTGAGAGGTATTTTCATATAAAAGGAACTGAGCATCTGAGCCAGTATTTTCTTTTAACAGAACTAAATCGGGATATCCGTTAAGCGTCACATCTGAGAATGCAAAATCCATTGAAGCTGTTGCTGTATGCTGTAAAATTTGTTCCCATTCTTTAAGCTCTGACTTAAATGACAATACTTTTAACTGAGTATCCATAAATAAAGTCGTTCCAAAAACGATACACTCTGGTACCGTTCTACCTTTTATTTTTTGCAGGCTTAAACCTTTATTTTTATCCAAATGGTTTAGTAACAAATTATTTGTAGAAAATTCATTCCAAGTAGATCTGTCTTGACGTTCAAAATGAACCAAGTCCAAATTCGAGTTATTTCGTTGAATGATTAACCAATCTTGTAATCCATTGCTTGTTAAATCTGTAACAAGAACATCATAAATTTGATTTTTCTCAACTGGCCAAATCATATTCATCTCACGAAAAACTGCTTGATTCCCGCTTACAATAATTTCGAAAACGTGAACATCTTCCTCAGGCTCAATCAAAAGTAATTCTAACTTTCCATCTTGATTCATATCTAGCAATCGAAGTCGAGTTTGCTCTGTAATCGGTGCAAATAAGCCCACTTTTTCTAGTTCTACAAGAGTTTGATTCTCTTGTTTATACACATCCAATCGATAGCTATTATCCGCTAATTTCCCTGAAATAATTAAATCAGCATCATTATCAAAGTCCAGATCAAGCCACTTGTGTTGAGCATCAGAAAACGCTCTAAAATTCAAATCTTGACTTATTTCATAAAAACCATTCTCATTTTGATTATAAAAGCTACTTATTGGCTGATCGTTAGACATTCCAGTCTGCAAAAACTCTACTGAACCGTCTTTTTCTAAATCAACCCAAGTCAAATTCGATTCGCTCGCGCCACTTTTCGGAAACCCTTCGGCAATCATAAAATTGAAGTGCGGCACTTGGAAATCAAACTCTGCAAATGCAGATCCTTTAAATCCATAATCTACAAATTGAACACGAATTCTATATTCAATTTCAGGGTCAAGCTCTTGTAATACAATTCTTCCCGTATTCATCAATGCTCCAGTTGTTGAAAGCAATCTTCTACCCGTTGGCAAAGCTGGAGCTTTCAACAAGGTCCGATTATTCGTTACATCAATTAATTCGTAATCGACTGTTTGTGTCTGAAAAGCTTGATTCGTATCGACTTGTGCCGGAGTATCATACACTATAAAAATAGAATTATTTTGATTAGGATTGATTTCAAGACGGAGATTTTCTGGAGCCTTCGGAATTTGATTTATAGCTCCTGATACATTTTCCAGTAAAAGAGCTTCCGTTTCGTCGGTTTCTTTTCTCCAACCCATCAGAAACAAATCCAATACATCATCATTATTGTAATCGATTAGTACACCTCCATTTGCTGGAGTTCCTGGCACATATCTAAATGGATCTAGATTATCCCCAAATGAATTGGTTGATACTAGTAAATGTGTTAGAGAATCTATGTGAGTACTTGTAATAACACTAAAAGCTAGATCAGGACGGTCATTTCCGAACATATCTCCCGCGTTTATATCTTTGAAACGGAAAAAATCAATTTCTTCACCTGACTGAATTAAACCCTGTTCCTCGTTTAAGTAAGAGTTAAACGCTCCGGTAGTTGCATTTACGATTGCTAAATCCCAGCTCCCATCAACATTAATATCTACAGGTAATATTTGAGTGGCAGGAATTGGCAGAGGAACAGATTCAAACGATTGACCATTTTGGTTTAAAAAGTAAGAATCGTTGTAAGCACTAATAATGTCCAACCATCCATCATTATTAAAATCAACAAGATGAATGAATTTCCTATAATTATCAGTGCTTCGGTTGAGCAGGGAAAAATCAAACACTCTGTTTTGATTTGGAAAAAAATCATCCAATGATCTATATGAAAATTCAATTCGATTACTCGAGCCATTATTCATCAAAAAACCAACATTGCTTACAATATCCGTAAATCCATCATTATTGATATCTCCAAAAGCAAAAGAAAGCAAATAATTGGGATCATCAAAAACCCACTCTTGCTGATATAAAAAAAAAGGAATTCCTTGTTCGTCAATTTCAGTTTTAAAATGCCATAAAGCCTTTTCAGGATAAATAGATATAAATAAATCAAGAAAACCATCGGCATCTGCATCATAGAAAGCAACGGTTGACCGCCAATCACTTCTCATCAATCTTGGCAAATCCTGAAAATTAGCTTCGAATGGAGAAATAATTCCATCTTGATTTAAATGAATAACGATTTCTGGCGAATTTTGATTAATTCTTTCGCCAATTGTTATAAAGTCCATGTAGGAGTCAGCATTAATGTCTACCGCAATAGAATGTGCATTATCAACAAGCTGAAAACTATGATTCTCATTTTGAGCTGGTCTTAAATGCTCAACTTGAGCAAACCCTTTTGTACTTAGTACTGACCAAGCAAGAAGTAAAACAAGACCGCATTTTTTAAAATTAATAAAGTTCAACGCTTTCATATGTACAAGAATTTAATTTCAGTTTCTACTTATAAGGTTTGAATTATAATCTGTTTAATCAATCCCATAAAAGGGGGACTAAAAAACTGTGTAAATACCTATTTGAGAAGGAGTTAAACACCCTTTTTGCTTAAAATTCTATAACTCACCACGTAGAGAACGCCCAATTACTTCTGCTTTCGAGTTCACATGTAATTTTCGATAAATGTTTTTTATGTGATGACGAATTGTTTCAACCGTATTCCCCATTTGATAAGCTATTTGTTTATAGCTCATTCCATCTACTAAATAATTGACAACATCACTTTCTTTGGGAGTCAGTTCGGTTTGAGAAGCTCTTTTTTGATCAGGGCGGAAGTGTTGTACTACTTTTCGTGCTATCTGAGGAGACATAGGAGCACCTCCATTATTCAATTCAATAATGGCTTTTTTTATTTGATGTAGCGGCTCGGTTTTCAGTAAATAACCACTCGCCCCTGCACATAATGCTTGATAAACTTTATCGTGCTCTGAATAAATGCTAAATATTAAGAACTCAGATTTTGGATAACGTGATGACAAAATTGGAATGGCATTTATTCCTGAAATCCCAGGCAAGCCAATGTCTAAAAGGAAAATATCAGGCTGCATTTCCTGATCAGCTTCTAATAGCTGCTCAACACTTTCAAAATCACCAGAAACGGAGATATCATCATCATGCAAAAGGTATTCTCTCAAGCCTTCTCTGATTTCGTAAATGTCTTCAATTAACGCAACTTTTATCATATTCCACAAACATTAGGCTTTACAATTGTATTAATCAATCCCATAAACGTGGGATTAAAGCTCTAACTTCAATATGGGTTCCTTTTTCAAGTTCTGAGAATATTTCAAATTTTGCATAAATAGATTCTGCTCGTAAGCGCATATTTTTTAAGCCATTACTCCTATTTTGAACCGTTTCTAAATCCATTCCTTTCCCATTATCCGATATGTTAACTCTTATTTGAGCGACATCAACTTTAAAAACGATATGAATATCGCTACAGGCACTATGTTTAACGGCATTGGTAATTGCTTCTTTATAAATTAAAAATAAGGATTCACGAACCTCTAGACTCAGCTTTTTGTCAGGTTTTAACACAGATTCTTCAAAATGAATGTTAATATTTTGATCCTCTAATAAATCAAAAGCGGTTTCTCGCATACGTTGTGTTAATTCTTGAATACTATCTCGCCTCGAATCTATGGTCCAAATTATATCTCTAACTGAACCTATTATCTCTTTAACGGAAAGCTCAATTTTGTTCACTTTTTCAGAAATTTTCTCTTTAGTCCCCACACTTTTTAATAAACCTGCCTGAATAGAAATTTTTGTTAATGATGCTCCGATTTGATCATGTAAATCACTCGCTATTCGTAAGCGTAAAATTTCCAATGCTTTCTTTTTCGTTCTAAAAATGAGCCAAACACTAAAAAACAGAGATGCAAAGAAGACAATTACAATGGTTGAAAACCAATAGGTTTCCCAAAAAGGTTTTTCAAAACGCATTGGGATTCTTGTTGAAATATCTAAGCCATTCGATAAGGAAGAATGCCGTCGAACTTGAAATTCGTACTCTCCTGGAGGAATGGCTCGGTATCGAATTCGTTCCTTAATCGGCTGAATATTCCACTCAGATTCCAAACCCTTTAAACGAAATTCTATAATTGGAAGATCAGTAAGGGTATAATGCGGAACGATACATTGTATAGATATCGAGCGATCATTATAAGAAAATGTGAATTCATTCAGCAAATTAGCTCTTTCTTGGAATTCTGAAAATTCAATTTTCTTCTGATTAGATTCTATATGTTGAATAAATACTTTTTGAATCTGTTCTTCATTATTAAGTTTTTCAGGCTGAATCTGTAAAATTCCTTCAGGAGCACTTATGATGAATTTACCATGTGAAAAACTGACAGATTTTCGATAAAAATCATCAAATGGAATATCTTGATTTTTCCGTAACACTTTTTTCAATCCAAAAGCAGGCTCATAAATCCCAATACCTTTTTCGCCAAAAATCCAGACTTTACCGGTTGAATCAATATTAATATCAACGATTGCATCCCCAAACAATCCATTTGATTCAGATAAATACTCATTTTTACCACTAATAGTGTCAAATATTGTTAGTCCATTTTTTGCCGTTGCAATCCAAATCCGTCCGGTATTATCTGCTCTAATAGAATTAATGATATAGCCATTTACTTTTAAATCTTTTTCTAACCAATTAGCATTTTTTTTATCCTTTAGCGAATATACTCTAACTCCAGATTTATACGAACCAAGCCATAATAAACTGTCTGACTGAACATAAAATGTTTGAACAAAGTTTAAAAAATCATCTTTTCTACTTTCTATGAGTCCAAACGGTTCCAATTTCTCCTGCTCATTAACTACATATAAACCCTTGTCTTTTATCGAAACCAAAATGCGATTTTCCACAACCGTAATTTCCATAACGGACAGTGCTTCTGAATCATGAGAAATCCTTATTTCCTCAACTTTTCTAGTCTTTAAATCCCATCTAAAAAAACCTTTAGAAAAAGTCCCAATCCAAAGTTGATTGTTAAAATAAACTAGGTCTGTACAATTATCCTTTTTCAAAAACGCTAATTCTTTGGGAAGAGTAAGGTGGTTCTCTTTTGGATTATAAATCCGTATCCCTGACAATATACTTCCCAAAAACCAAAGCGAGTCAGAAATTGGAACTACTTTTCTGATAGTTACACTTTCAAAATCGGCTTCTTGTATAACTATTGGTTTAATTCCATTTTGTAATGTACTTAAACGAATGAGACCATTCGATTCACTTCCCACCCAAATGTAACCCTTGTCTTCTTTAAGGGTCAGTACAGAAAATTCGTTTTCATTCAATACTAATTTGTCTATTGTTTTTAAGGGCTCTATCGTCCCGGAAGTTTCGTCTATTAAAAAAAGACCGTTTTCCCATGTTCCTGCAATAATTTTATCCTGAAGAATAGTCGACTTAATTAAAGTCAAGACTCTATCTGTTCGGTATTGATTATTTTTTTTTGCTAAAAACGAGTATTCAAGTGTTTCTTTTTCTATTCTGATTATTCCATGACCTTGAGTAGCAACCCAAACATCTGATTCGGTTTCAAGAATATCCCAAACAAAAAAATTCGAATACTTGCTAAAATCAAGAAATTGAATCGAATTTTCTGAAATTATTCCAATTCCTACATTTTCAATTCCACACCAAATTTTGCCATTTTGGGCAGACATTACAGCGGTTACACTCCTATCTCTTTCAGTGGAGTTGACCTCAAATTTATTTAGTAAGTCATTTTTTTCATCAAATTGAAACAAGCCGTTTTCAGAAGCAATTAGAAAAGTAGATCCACTATTTATTTCAATTTGATAGGACCGAACTCCTTTTAATAATTCAAGCCCATTTGAATCTTTAATAGCCTTATAAACAAACTTCTTTGTATCGAATATGCCAATACCACCTTTATCTGTTATTAAGAGCAAGTTTCCAGAATGCAATAACTCCATATCTCTAATAAAATTATCAGGAATACTTGTTGAGTCGACAATAGAATATGTGAATCGATCAAATCCACTGCCATAATTTCTAATCAATCCATTTTTTGTCCCAATCCACAAAAATCCAAGTTGATCATATTCAATTGCTGTTATACTATTTCGCCCTGATTCAAGCCCAAATGTAAATGTCTCAGAAAACACCGTTGATTTTTGTTCTTTGCACTTAGCATTTTGCTGAGTACTACCTATAAAAACTATGACAAGAAGAACGTGCAGAATAGCCCTAAAATTCAGATTGGAATTACTCTTTCCTTTTCTATCACTTTTAAAAAACTTATATGTTTGGTTTATTAGCAAGGTTTTTTTTGTTGAAAAGGTTTCAGTACACTTTCATTATTTCGTCCAAGCTTTTTCTTTTTATATCAGGAACTTTACAATCTGAAGACGGATAACCAACTGGCATCAATAAAATGGGCGTTTCGTTTGCTGGTCTTTTTAGAATTTCATTCAGGAACTTCATGGGATTTGGAGTATGAGTTAGGGTTGCTAAGCCTGCATGATGAATAGCGGCTATTAACATTCCTGCTGCAATTCCAACCGATTCATTCACATAATAATTTTTCTTTTGAACTCCTTCTACCATTCTGTAACTCTCTTTAAAAACAACGATTAATGCAGGAACAACATCAATATAAGATTTCACTGAATCTGTGCCGAACGGAGCTAAATCTTCGAGCCAATCTTTGGTAAAACGCTCTCCGTAATTCTTTCTCTCTTCTTCTTCAGCGGCTAAACGAATTTGATGTTTTATTTCTTTGTCTTTCACTAAGGCAAAAAACCAAGGCTGTTTATGTGCACCACTTGGCGCAGTTCCTGCAGTTGCAATAATGTCTTCTAAAACTCCATCAGGAATGGCTTCATCTGAAAAAAAACGAACGGAACGACGCTTATCTAATTCTTCGTAAAACTCTTTCGCTCTTTTTTGGATTTCAAAACTTGAGTAGGAATCGTGTGCATAAGGAATAAATCGATGTTCGGAGTTTTTCATAATTGCTTTACATTTCTAATCATAAAAATAAAAAATAGGAATCTTTTGATTACTGATTTCCTCAAAATTTCGAACAAGAATCGGCTTTGCTAATTTAGCTTATTGTTTAGAGAGAATAGTTCAAGAGAATTTAGATTTTTTGCCATAATTCCCAAAAACTCCGAAATGTTATTCGATATCCAAATTTGAACAGTCTCAAAACAATTCGTATTTGTCTGATAATAATCTTTCAAATAATCAATAATTGCCGATTTTTTTGTAAATACACTTTTTGAGTAATCAAACAATAAACTTGCGAATTTGTTTTTACTTGACCACCCTCTCAATCTCCCTCTTACTAAAACCTATTTTTTTAATGAAAATCTTTAAGGAGGGAGAAGAGCATGAATTTAATTCTTCTTAGTACCGAGATTTTGATACTAAATCACAGACCGAAATCTTCACTACAAAAAAAATCCTGCCCTGATTTTATGAAATTACACGATTGATTCACACATTTTCACTTCATCAGAACAGGGTTTAATAACTTTTTTCTAATTTGAAGAAAAACTATGATTTCTTTTCTTTTACAGGGCAAGTACTCATGCCAAACATAGCATAAAGGGGGCAAAAGCTAACCAAACTAGTAGCCGCAAAAACAAAAGCTAAAACTACTAAAACAATTCCAAGCGTTCCTGTAATGATATTCATCAAATACAGTGCTGATAACACAATAGCTAAAACTATTCGAACAATTCTATCAATAGAACCTACATTTTTTTTCATGATTTTATCTTTCTTTATTTATTAATAAGTTGAATGAAAAAAACAACTGAATAAACGAGACCTATACAGATAATACAAGTAAGAACTAATTTTATGGGTTTAGGAAGTTTTTTCAGCATGCTTAAGTATAGTAAATCATTCGATAACTTTTTTATCATGAGAATTTAAAAATATGATATTACCTAAATCATCATAGCCTGTAAATACATCTGCGGCTAGACTTCTTATTCCGCCTTCATTAATTCCGATCATGGTTAATGCTGCATCAGCAGAATAGGTATTTATAATTTCTTTGATGGGCATATTATCTTTTTGTACCAATATTTCGATGTTTTGATTTGTGATTGGTAAGCGTCCACTTTTTAATAATTCGTCCATCTGTTTTCGAACATCTACATATTCATCTTCACGGCAAATATCAAATATTTTAATATTTCCATTCTTCCAATCGGGATGCCCAAGAATAATAAAACTCAATAATATCATTAAGTTAGCATTCTCCGCATCCGTTGTTCGAATCCAAATGTGAATTCCATTTTTGAAAATAATGGGTCTCCTACTTGAGCCCAGAATACAAATATCAAAGTTACCTGCATTTACTAAATTGAAATTACTGATGATATCGTCGAGCTCAACTGGATTTTCTTTATCATATTCAAAGATGAGCATATTATTTTCCATCCCTGCAATGCCAGGAATTTGAATAGCCTGAGCAACGGCAGAAGTATAACTTGGAGAAATAATCGTATCGATATACACGTAATTTTTGTCATCAACATTTCGCAATAATTTTGCTAATTCAGAAATCGATTGCTCGTGAGTTTTGCGAGAATAATAACCTTCAATACGGTGTAAGTACGTTCCAAAACCATATTTATAGGAAATCCAATTCAACAAACGAAAAGCGGCATCACGTTTAAATGAATTTTTTGAAATACAAATGGCACTTGGTCTCCACTCATTATCAACTTCAATGGTTCTTTTTCTCTGTAAATACAGTTGTAAGCTTCTGTTTATTTGAAATATAGCATTCGTAAAAATCGATGATATCCCTTTTCTTTGACTATGAATCATGTTCAAATAAATATAAAGAATGGTCATTAAAGAAAACGCAATTAATGAATACGTCGCTGAGATTTTAAACATCACCCAAACGGAAGTCAAAAAACCTAAAAGTGAAATATACCATTGCGATTTAAACGATGGACGATAGGATGGTGAAGATCCAAAATGGTGCAAAAATGAGATTAGACAAAGAGAACCATAGGTTACCATGAAAAACATAGAGATGATTTGAGCAACAACGTCCACATCGCCAACAGCGATAAAGACAAGCGCTATGATACTTGTAACCAAAGATGCATTAACAGGCTCGTTATCTTTTGCTCGACCTGCGCTTAACCACTTGTTCATTGTATCAATAGGGAAAGATTCATCAAGTGCTAAAGCTTGTAAGGTTCTTGGAGCTACTAAAATGGAGCCTAAAGCAGATGAAAAAGTTGATGCTGCCAAACCTAAAGGAATAAATAACATTCCCCAAAAAGCTATATCGCCCATTATAAATTGATTATTAACCAAATCATCAACAGATGCAGACGAAGCCAATTTAAAACTAATAAAAAAGTAAATAATCATCCCAATAATGGTTGCCGAAGTAGTTCCTAAAGGAATTGATTTTGATGGATTTTTCAAATCTCCAGATAATCCAACACCAGCTGTCATTCCAGTAAATGCAGGAAAAATAACTGCAAAAATGACAAAAAACTGATCCATATTTCTGAATTCAGCATCGGCTAGAGTAAAGCTGGTTGTAGTAGAATACTCCGTCGATCCTAAAAAGAATAAGACTAATGAAATACCAAGTATTACTAAAACAACATACAATGCTTTTACACCAAGATTTGCCCCTTGTTTTAGAATTAGTATCGAAAGTCCAATCATTACAGGAATACTAACAACTTGCCTAGGAAGATTTAGATTGTAAACCTCAGAAACGTATCTAAACAAGGTATCAAATGCTTCGGTAAAGGCAATTACATAAAAAGCGACACTCACAGCTTGAGATAGGAAGAGTGCAATTCCAATCGTTGCGCCAATATTAAGCCCAAATGAACGTGAAATGATGAAATATTCTCCTCCACCTTCAACTCGTTTATTTGTTGCAATTTCAGAAATAGCTAAGGCTGTAGGAATCGTAACTAAATGACCGAGTAGAATAATTACAATTACACCCCAAAAGCCAATTGAACCAACTGCATACCCAAATCTCAAAAATAAAATAGCCCCCAAAATAGTTGAGATTGCAGTAAAAAATACTGGCGCTACTCCAAATTTCTTTAAATCGTCAGACATACTATAAATTAAATTATAAATCTATTTTAAAACAAGGTACTGATGAAAACGATTTAAATTCAATAAGAATAATTGTATAAAAAGGGGAACTCATATTTTTTATTTTTTCTCAAACGAGAATTGATTTTACGTTGTGCTATTCTGCGTTTTTTATTTTTTGAGTCAAAGAATTCTACAAACTCCATTTTAATAATGAATCAAAATCAAACTGCTTTATTTCTTTGCTATTAATTCATAATTATTAACGGCTTGTACTTATAAAGTCAATTTTCTTGTAATCTCAACTTCAGACAATTAAGCATTTTTTAGCACACGCCCAAAAGTAGAAATTATCGGTTTTCACCCAATAAGATAGACTGAAATAGCCGATTATTTTGCTAAAAACAACTTTTTTGAGTTCACATAAGTTTAAAATTCTTAATATTCTTTTCCTATCATCATTAAAGCATATTCCTGTCCAGCACTCGATAGATTCGCTTCAATTTCCGACTGAATTCGATCTAATAAAACTTGACGATGCCAATTTTGATCGTTGCTTTCTAAAATGGCTAAACCTAATTGACTCAATAAAGTTTGCACAGATTCTAAAGATTGATCCGGAATTAATAATCTAACTTCTTTCATAATGGTCTCGATTGGATAAAAATATAATTGTGGTTGATAAATTGTCTTACTTAAAAAAACGAGTTTTGTTTTGCGTGAAATCTCATTTTAAAAAATCGTGTTTACTTAATTAACTTGTCTTTCTATAATTCATTATCGCCCATGCATTTATAACCAGAGCAAAAATTGATATTATACCAAAATGCCATTTTAAATCAGCAAATCCGCTTCCTTTCATAACAACTAATCTCATCACTTCTATGAAATAAGTAACAGGATTTAAATACGCTATAACCTTGGCCCATGCTGGCATTGCATCAATAGAGGTGAATAATCCGCTCATTAATAAAAAGATCATCACAAAGAAAAACGCTAATGACATCGCTTGTTGCTGAGTATGTGAATAGGTCGAAATCAACAATCCTATTCCCAAAACAACAATGAGATAAATAAATAAATAGGCATAAAGTATTCCAATATTACCGACTGGAACAACGCCATAAACTAATCGGGCAATCAGAAATAATCCTATACTAAAAACCACAATACCAATGACCCAAAACGGAAGTAATTTCCCTAGAATAAACTCCATTTTCTTCACAGGAGTTACATTTATTTGTTCAATCGTTCCTACTTCTTTTTCCTTAACTATGTTTAAGGAAGTCATGTAGGTTCCAACCATGGTTACTAAAAAAACTAGAATTCCGGGTACCATAAAAAAATTATAATTCATATTTGGATTAAATCGATTCATAGTCATTATCTCAATTTGTGGTATTGGCGACAATCTTGTTTCAGCAATTAATTCTTGCCTTATTTCTTGGTTTAAATCTGCAATAATTTGACCTAAGTAGGAACCTCCAACATTTGCTTTCACTCCATTTATTGCATTTAAAGCTAGAAAGAGAGATTCATTTTGCTCTTTCACAAGATTTTTTTCAAAATTTGCTGGAATTTCTAAAAGTAAATCCGCTATATCATTTTCAATGTATTCAAAAGCTTGTGTGTAACTTTCTTCTGCCACAGGAATAATGAAATAACCTGAAGCCGTTATTTTTTCGACTAATTTTCTTGAATAGTCTGAATGATCTGAGTCAACAATGGCTAATGAAATATTTTTAATCTCATAATCAGCAGCCAAAGGTAAAATGACTAATTGAAAAATCGGAATAACAATAATCATTCTCAGCATGTTATGATCGCGAAAAATTTGCTTGAATTCCTTTCTCAATAAAAATGGCAATACGCTCATGTTAATCTCACATTAAATTTTTTGATACTCAGAAATGTAAAGAAAGAAGTCATACCTATTAAAATGAGCGTTTCTTTCCAAATTGCAGTTATTCCTAACCCTTTAATCATGATATTTTTTACAATAATATAATACCATTTGGCAGGTACAATATTCGCAAAAACCTGTAGTGCTTCTGGCATATTTTCTAAAGGAAACATAAATCCTGAAAACAGAAGCGTAGGTAAGAGCATTCCCATTAGAGAAATCATCATTGCTAATTGTTGTGATGCCGTTACATTTGAAATAAGTAATCCCATTGACAATGCAGTTAGAATAAGTAAAGTACTTTCAAAATAAAGTAAAAATATACTACCATTCATGGGCATGTCTAATAAATAAACACTTAAAATCAGAATCATGGTTAAATTAACAAGTGATAAAAAGAAATAAGGAACCGCTTTTGAAATAACCACCATAAGTGGATTAAATGGTGAAACTAGAAGGATTTCCATTGTTCCATTTTCTTTTTCTCTTACTATGGAAACGGAAGTCATTAACACACAAATTAGCGATAGAACCAAAGCCATTACTCCAGGAACAAAGTTCGTAGCACCTTTAAGTTCAGGATTATATAACATGCGCATTTCTGTTGTAATTTGGTAGGGAAATCGACTAATACCAGTACGTTCTTTTTGAAAATCCATGATGCTATTCGAGGCATACAAAACTAAGGTATTTGCAGTATTTGGGTCTGACGCATCCGCTATCACTTGAACTTGTGCTTTGTTTTGATGCATTAGTTCATGACCAAAATTTCGTGGAATTACAAGCGCAATTTTTGCTGCTTGCTTTTTAAAAACCTGTTCAATATCCAATTCTGGTGTATTTGTGCTTATCGTTAGATTAGTAACCTCGAAATACGAACTTTCCGATATTTTCTGAACTAATTGTCTAGAAATTTCATCATTTGAAAAATCAAAAATGGCAATCGATGAGTTTTTAATTTCATTCGTTAAGGCAAAACCGAAAAGCAAAATTTGCGCAATCGGAACGCCAAAAAGCATCAATAAACTTTTTTTATCCCGAAATACATGATAAAATTCTTTTTGAACAAATGTTAAAAATTGATTCATAAGTTTCTGTATTTATTAATCTCCTGATCGTTTAGCACTTCTTGCCAAACCGTAAAAAACTTCATCCATCGATGCAGCATTATAGGTTCTTTTTAAAGCTGCCGGAGAATCTAATGCTTTAATTTCACCATCAACCATCATGGAAACTCTGTTGCAATATTCTGCTTCATCCATATAGTGTGTCGTAACAAAAACCGTTATTCCATTATCTGAGGCATCATAAATTAAATCCCAAAACTGTCTTCTTGTTATAGGATCAACACCGCCAGTCGGCTCATCTAAAAAAACAATCGCAGGTTGATGAAAAATTGCCACAGAAAATGACAATTTTTGCTTCCATCCTAATGGCAGACTTCCAACTAAGCTATTTTTTTCGCTAGTTAAACCTAATTTTTGCAGTAATTCAGCTCGTTTTTGTGTTATAACAGATCGTTTCATTCCATAAATACCGCCGAAAAACTCAATATTTTCTGAAACCGTTAAATCCTCATACAAGGAGAATTTCTGACTCATATAGCCAATATTTTTCTTGATTTCTTCGGTCTGTTTATACACATCAAAACCTGCAATTTTAGCTTCTCCTAAACTTGGAATAGACAATCCACATAACATTCTCATTGCCGTTGTTTTACCTGCGCCGTTTGCTCCAAGAAATCCGAATATTTCGCCAACTTTTACATCAAATGTGATGTTATGTACGGCATAAAAATCTCCGAATTGTTTGGTTAAATTGTTCGTTCTAATAATGCTTTGTATATCGCTCTTTTTCATTCAGTGTTAAATCAGCTCTTTATTTGCGTTTTTTTGCGTTATTTGAATAAAACAGTCTTCTATTTCCGGCCTGATTTTTTCCATTTCAATATCTTCATATCCCTTTTCTTTCAACTCTTTAAGCAGATTTTCAGTTGAATGATTCAGTGTGATATGATGACTTTCACCAAACGCAAAGGCACTTTTTACATGCTCAGATATTCTTAATTTTTTCAATAAATGACTCATTTTTCCTGATTTGATTTTGTACAAATCATCAGGAAAAGATTCAACAATGTTATCTGGGGTATCGACTTGCAATATTTCACCGTGTTGAATTAAAGCAATTCGTTCACATAAAGACGCTTCATCCATATAAGGCGTTGATACTAAGATAGTTATGCCTTCATTTTTCAAACGTTTAAGCATTTCCCAAAACTCTTTTCGAGATACAGCATCCACTCCCGTTGTGGGTTCATCAAGAAATAATACTTTCGGTCGGTGAATTAAAGCGCAGCATAAGGCTAACTTTTGTTTCATTCCACCCGATAATTTTCCAGCTCTACGGTGTTTAAACGGTTCTATCTGAACATAGATATCCTTAATTAAATCATAATTTTCTTTAATTGTGGTATCAAATAAAGTGGCAAAAAAAATTAAATTTTCCTCTACGCTTAAATCTTGATATAATGAAAATTTACCTGGCATATAACCTACTCGTTTTCTTATCTCTTTAAAGTCTTCAACAATGTCAAAACCATTTACATTTGCTTTACCTGAATCTGGTAGTAATACAGTCGTTAACATTCTAAAAATGCTTGTTTTTCCTGCTCCATCTGGGCCAATCAAGCCAAATAATTCACCTCTTTCGACTAAAAACGAGACCTTATTTACGGCTTTAACTTTGCCCTTTTCGTAGGTCTTGGTAATATTTTGGAGTTCAACATCAATCATTATTAATCTTTTCTGATTTATTACTTAGTTTTTTCATCTAAGATTAATTCGCCATATTGACCAATTTTTAAAGCACCATCATTTTTAACTCGGACTTTTACTGCATATACTCTATTCGTTCGTTCTTCTTTTGTTTGAATCGTTTTTGGCGTGAACTCTGCTTTTGAACTTATCCAGCTAATTTGGCCATCATAATGATTAAATCCACCACTTCCATTATCAGTTCTAACCGTCACTTTTTGATTCAGTTTTAGTTGCGTTAAGTGATCAGCGCTTACGAAAATTCGAAGATTTAAGGTACTCAAATCAGCAATTTTATATAAGGGTTTCCCTGGTGCTGTCATCTCAAAAGCTTCCGCATAACTCACTAAAACGGTTCCATTTAGTGGATTTACAATTTTAGATTTATACAGTTGATCATCTAACTGTAAAGCCTGAATTTTTAATACATTAATTTCCGCATCTAAACTACTACTTGAAATTTTTAGTGATGATTGTGTAGCTTGTATTTGCTTTTTTATTACAGCTATTTGAGCATTTATATCATCTGCTTGTTTTGTTGTAGCTGCGTTAGATTCCACCAGTCTATCAATTCTCTTTTTCTCATTTTCAGCGGTACGTAATTGTTCTTTTAGTGCGGCTAACTGAGTTCCAATATTCGGTTTTCTACTTATTACGGCTTCAATTTGTGCACCAATTTGTTGTCTTTTTAACCATATTTGAGTGCTGTCGGTGTAGCCAACGATTTCTCCAGCTTTCAAAACTTGCCCTTCGTTAACTGAAAATGCTTTTAAAACACCTGCTGACTCAGCTGAAATAATCGTTTCGTCTGCTTCAAATGAGCCAGTTGCGAACCAATCGCCTGTTGTGGCACTACATGCTGAAAGTAGTAGAGATAATAGGATTATGCTTAGTGTCGATTTCATATTTTTTAGTTTTCTAATCGTTTTACTTAATTATTTATGTTCTTCTTGCTACATTCCTGTAGTTAATTTTTTCTGATATTGGACCATAATTGATTGAATTTCATGTAAAGATAAATTTTTGCGAGCTTGTTCTTCAGCATTTACATGCGTTAGGTATTCTGTACTTGTAATCGTTCCATTTTCTAATTTCGCTGCTGACGTAAGCGTTATTTTTTTGCGTAATTCAACAAGTTTTTGATCTGATTCTAACAGTTTTTTCCATTTTTGAATTTCTGTTTCTTGTTGAAGTAATTGCAATTGATTTCCGAATAAAAAGGTTTCGCGTTGTAAATCAACGAGCTCTTTTTGTGTGTTTAACACTTTTTGCTCTTTTGATTGTGTGTAAAACGAAGAAATATTCCATTGCAAGCGAAGACCACCTAAATAATACAAAGCAAAATCATTATCGAGCATATTTAAAGCAGGACGCCCAACTCCCGATTGCAAAAACAAACTAAATCGAGGATATGTTTTTGACGATATTGATTGTGATTGTGCATCAATCGCTCTTTTTTGTGAATCAAATAGAATTAGTTCAGGTCTTAATTTCCCACCTATTAATTCACTTTCTTGAGGCATTTCTAACGCTGTATCACTTTCTAATTCTTCTTGAATAAATGCACCTAACATTTGTCTAAATGCTGTTGACGCCGCATTTCCTTCTATAATTTTTTGATCTAAACGAATGAGTTCAGCCTCTAAAACATCTTCACTTCCAGAAATGGCAACTCCGTTTTTCACCGCAATTTTCGTTGTTTTTAGCGCGTTTTCTAAATCTTTTCGCAAAATGTATAATTGAGAGGTCTGATTATCAACCAACATTAAACCAAAATACAAGTTTAAAACTCGCTCTTTAACTCTATATAAATCTGTTTCCAGTTTTCGGTTCTCAATTTCAGCATTAGCTTTAATTGCTTCTTTCTTGTAGCTATTCGTGATGATATCAGTGAGTGGCTGATTAATTTCTCCATACAAACGGTATTGATCTTTGCTCATTTCTGGCGCTGAGAAACCAGAAATTGGAATCGAAAGTTGAGTAACATCCGATTGATAAGATGCTTGACCAACTACCATTAGTTGAGGCCAAATTCCTCGAGATAGGTTATCCAAACTAAATTGCTCTGCTTTTTTAGTTAAGTCATATTGCTTAATTAAAGGATAATTTCGTTCTGCTTGTGTTAAAACAGAATACAAAGTGAGGTTTTGAGACCTTCCTGTTTGCCAAGAACCTACGATAGACAAGAGTAGAAGAATACTTTTTCTTAACATATTGTTTTAATCATTTGATTAATAGTTTTCCAAAAAACTGATTTTTTCCTGAAGACTCTCTACGTCTTTTTCAAAATTGCTTCAATCCAAATTGGAATTAATTTTTTGCGTTCCATAATTAATGCTACAAATTGCTCTTCTTGTAAATCTCCAATTTGCTTTAACATGGGCGCTACCATAAATGGAAAAATGATTAATCCCATCAGATTCATAATAAATTGAAAAACATTCAGTTGCGCAATTTTACCCGTAGCCACAGCATCTTGAAATTGCAGCACAAACGCTGATTTCATCATAATTTCTTTTATTTGAAATTTTGATACCAACAATTCTGGATTTTGATGTATTTCGCTCAAAATAAAGATGGGCATATTCCGATTTGATATAAGCATTGTAATATATCTATCAACAAGAAGAGGAATTTTCTCTTGCAAACTTGTCGATTCATCGCTTATTACTCCTGTTAACGATAAGAGAAAATCACGCAATGATTCTTCCATAATCAGTTCGAATAATTTTTCTTTACTTCGGAAATAATAATTCAATAAAGCTAAATTTATTCCAGCTTCTTCCGCAATATCACGTGTACGCGTTGCCGCAAATCCTTTTTTGTGAAAAACGATTTTAGCCGCTTGTTTAATTTTTTCTTCGGTTGTGATATCAAGCTCTTTTTCTAACATTCTATTTTAGAACTAGTTTTAAGTTTAAAGCCAAGCCTTGAAAAAAAATCGAATCTATTTAGCAAACCTACTCTGCATTAAAAAATCACTACTTTTTTTGCCAAAATGATAATATCAAAGCTTAACTCTTTCAATTATACATAAATCAAAATACTAAATCAATAGATTTAATCATTTGATTTAATTTTTTGTTTACTAGTTTGTATGCGTTCCATTTTTACTACCGGTCCTATTTACTAGTAACATACTCTCAACTCTAAGCCATTCATTCTATTCTATTTATCCCTCTATTTTTTTCTAATACACTCTTACCCTAAATCGTATTTTTTAAACAACATCTTTGTGATCATGTGTTTATATAATGAGTCCACAAAGATAAATCGATTCTCTCGGTTTACACCCTTAGTAGGTCTGCTAATTCGCCACCTGTCTTGCCTAAAGCTACTTTATAGAAAAAACTCATATAATTTAATTTTACTTTCCTTATGGCTCAACTTTGTTGATTTATTCAATTCATTTACAATTAGCCATAACAACAAGCCGATGTTGCATCGGTTGCTTCTTTACAAAAAGAGTGTAATCTACGATTCTTATTTTGAAAACATTTTTTTAAAGTTCGCTCAACGAAAAAATTTCTATTGATGGATGTAAGTTTTATTAGCGAGATTATCTTTTTGGCTGAAATTCTAAAAACGAATCCAACGATTTCATGGGAATTGGACCATTTAAGTATAGAAATCCTTCTCCATATTCAACACCAATTCTGTGACCTAACACTCTTGCTCTTGAACGAATGGCTTCAAAAAAATCAGATCCTGAAATATAAGTCTGAGGTTCTTTTGTGTCTTTATCTGCATTAAATTGAGATGAAAACGCTAAAATTGCTTTTTCTTTGAGATCTTGAGTTGAACTAATATCAAAAATGGTATCAGGTTCAAAAGGAGAATCTTGCATATAGGCAAACACATGTAAAGGTCTCCACGCTTCTTGTTTTTCGCCTTCCCATTCCGTCTCAATTTTGCGTAACCCACTATAAAACAAAGCATCTTTTAATAAATTGTGAGCTTTCCCATGATCAGGGTGTCTGTCTTGTGGAGCCGTGATAAAACAAACATCTGGGCGATAATGTCGAATTTGTTTAATAATCTCAAGTTGATGCTCTCTTGTATTTTCTAAAAAAGTATCCTTTAATTTCAAGTTTTCGCGAACAATTAATCCTAGAATTTCTGCAGCATTCTTAGCTTCAATTAAACGTAATTCTGCAGTTCCTCTTGTTCCCATTTCACCTTGTGTTAAATCTACCACTCCAACTGTTTTCCCTTGTTGAACCAAAACGGCTAAAGTTCCAGCACAATTTAATTCGGTGTCATCAGGGTGTGCTGCAAGTGCTAATACGTCTAATTTCATACTGTTTCTTGATAAATATAATCTAATTTTTAGAAGATTACGGATTTTTCACTAATTCACAAAACAGTAATTCAGTCAGCATAATGACTGAATTACTAGTAAATGAGTCAGTATACTGACTGAATTTACATTTTGAAGTTTATTTTTTTGCAAAAATCTCATTTTTCAGAAATGAAATTAATTCTTTTTAGCGTATTTTTTTATATTAATTCAGTCATTATACTGACTGAATTAATATAAATTGAGTCAGTATAATGACTGAATTAACATTTTTCAATACAACAATGACACAATTACTGAATAGATATATCGAATCTGAACTCAAGCAAGTACTTGGAAAAGGAAAAGTTGTATTATTAACTGGTGCAAGACGAGTTGGAAAAACAATACTTTTAAAAAAACTTGCTTCTGAAAAAAAAAATCCACTTCTGTTAAATGCAGAAGATACTGATATAAAAGAAATACTTTCTGATCGAAGAATAGCGAACTATAAATCACTTTTTGAGGGAAAAGATCTTGTTGTAATCGATGAAGCCCAATCCATTAAAGAAATTGGTTTAATTCTCAAATTAATGATTGATGAATTCCCAAGCACTCCTTTAATTGCTTCCGGCTCTTCTTCATTTAATCTCCTCAATCAATCAGGAGAACCATTAACCGGTCGTTATGTTAAAAAAGAATTATTTCCAATGTCGTGGATGGAATTACAAACTCAGTTCGATACACTTGAATTAAAACAACAATTAGACGAAAGACTAGTTTTAGGCTCTTATCCTGAGTTATTTACTATGAATTCTGAACTGGAAAAGCGCAATTATCTGAAAGAAATGGTTACAAGTTATCTTTTAAGAGACATTTTAGCTTTTGATGGACTTAGAAATAACAAAAAACTCCTTGATTTATTGAAACTAGTTGCCTACCAAGTAGGAAATGAGCTTTCATACGACGAATTAGGAAAACAATTAGGTATGAGTAAAAATACGGTTGAGCGTTATTTACACATCCTAAGAGAAGGTTATGTGCTCTTTCAATTAGGTGGTTATTCAGGAAATTTGCGAAAAGAAGTAACCAAAAGTAGCAAATGGTATTTTTGGGATAATGGCATTCGAAATGCAATTGTAAATGAATTTAATCCTGTTTCAATTCGAAAAGATATAGGTTCATTGTGGGAAAACTATTGCATAAGTGAACGAATAAAAAAAAGCCGATACAAACAGAACGAAGCTAATCACTTTTTTTGGAGAACGTATGATCAACAAGAAATTGATTTGATAGAAGAAACTAATGGAGAATTAGCTGCATTTGAAATGAAATGGACTCAAAAAAAAGCAAAAATTCCGGGTGCATTTGCAAAAGCCTATCCTGAAGCTCCTTATTCTGTTATTGAAAAAAATAGTCTTAGAGAATGGTTAGATTAACCGAAACTTAAGCCATTCGAAACCGTACCTTGCCTTGCACTTAAACCCAAAAATACATGCGCCTTATCTTCAGTTTATGGGAAGGTTCTAAACTTGCCTTTCTTGCTATTTTTCAAAATAAAATGCGATCCATTTTAACCATGTTTGGTATTGTTATCGGAATTGTATCAGTAACAACGATGTCGACTGTAATTGATGGAATTGATCGTGGTTTCTCAAATAGCATGAAAATGCTTGGTCAGAATGTTGTTTATGTAGAAAAATGGCCTTGGAGTTTTAGCCCAAGTTACAAGTGGTGGTTATACATCAATCGCCCTGAAATGAAACGAGAATATGCAGAGCAAATTGTAGAATTGTCAAGATATGCTTCGGCGGCTTCAGCAACTGTTGGCAGACAAGAAAAAGTTCGCTTTGAGGAAAAGTATATTAATGGGGTTTACATTCAAGGAACCACTATTTCTTACACACAAACTTCTGATGTTGATATCAGTGATGGACGCTTTTTCACAGATGAAGAAGATCGTTTGTTGAGAAATGTATGTGTAATTGGTTCAGATGTGGCTGAACAACTTTTTCCAAATCAATATCCATTAGAAAAGCACATTCGTTTCGGTGGACAAACTTTTTTAGTAGTTGGCGTTCTTGCAAAACAAGGAAATTTTTTAGGTCTTGAAAGTTTTGATAATCAGATTCTTACCCCATTTAGTACGTATGAAAAGTTTTTTGGAGCTCGACGTGGTGTTCAAATAGCTGTGAAATTTCCTAACGAAGACGCTTTAAGAGAAGGACAGTTCGAAATTGAAGGTATAATGCGCAGAATAAGAAAACTAGATCCACTTGCAGAAAATAATTTTGCAGTAAACAAATTGGAACTATTTGAACAGCAATACAAAACCATGACAGGCGCAATTTATGCAATTGGTATATTCTTAACAGGTTTGTCATTATTTGTGGGTGGAATTGGCGTTATGAATATCATGTTTGTCTCAGTTAAAGAGCGAACAAAAGAAATTGGTATTCGGAAAGCTATCGGAGCTAAAAGTTGGGAAATTTTACTTCAATTTTTAGTTGAAGCCATTACCGTTTGTGGTCTAGGCGGCGTAATTGGAATTTTATTCTCCTTACTAGCGTCCATTGCAATTAATAAAGTCTTTGTGGCTTACATGGATTGGACGACCGTACTTCAAGCCTTAATTATTACCACAATTGTAGGAGTTGGATTCGGATATTTCCCCGCTCGAAAAGCAGCAAAATCGGATCCGATTTCATCACTTCGATATGAATAAACAAACTCTTTTATTTATAAAATCATCAGACTTTACAGTTCAAACACTTTATCCTGATTTTTAATGAATTATTTTGAAATATTTTTAATGTCATTCTCTGCTCTAAGAGAAAATAAACTGCGAACCCTTCTAACAATGCTGGCCATCGTTGTTGGTGTTTTTGCCATAATAGCATCCGTTACCGCTGTAAACGTTCTTGACACTTATTTTAATAATACCTTGAATGTAATGGGGGGAAGTGTTTTAACTGTTGCAAAATACCCTAATATTAGAGTTGGCAATTCCGATGAGTATAGAAATCGCAAAAACATAACGTTTGATGATTACGAAGCTTTAACCGAACGCGCGCGCTTAGCTCGTACCATTTCACCTTGGAAAACTTTTAATTGGACAGAAATTTTGTTTGAAGACAAAAAAACGGAGCCAAACATGAAAGTTCGAGGATCAAACGAATATTTTTTAAACAACAATTCCTATGAAATTGAAGAAGGAAGAAATTTTTTACCCGATGATATTCAATATGCGCGTAAAGTCGCCATTATTGGTGAAGATATTCGAAAAGTCCTTTTTAAAAATGTAAATTCGGTTGGAAAAACAATTCAAATTGATGGGCAAACCTATTCTGTAATTGCGATCTTAAAAGCTAAAGGAACCACATTGGGTCAAACAATGGATGATCTTATCGTAATTCCTTACACTACTGGTATTCAAGTTTATGGCGGTGGTGATAGAGATATTCTTATACAAGTTTCTGCTCCTAATATGACCTTAATCCCAGAAACCATGGATGAATTAATTGGATTAATGAGAACAATTCGTAAAGTTGAACCAGATAAAAAAAATGATTTTGAAATCAACTCGAATAATTCATTGAAAGGTGTTTTTGAAAACTTTACAAGCTATTTATACATCTTTGGTTTTGTAGTTGGTGGAATTGCTCTATTAGGAGCTGGCATTGGAGTAATGAACATTATGTTAGTATCTGTTACAGAACGCACGAAAGAAATTGGAATTCGTAAAGCAATTGGAGCAACAAAATCTGCTATTACTAGACAATTTTTAACAGAAGCTGTTTTTATTTGTCAAATTGGAGGTTTTATTGGACTTATTGTTGGTGTTCTTGTTGGGAACATTCTTGCCATTGTAATGGAATCACAAATAGTATTTCCTTGGGGTGCAGCAGTTGGGGGAATTATTGGATTAACCTTTGTTGGCTTGTTATTTGGCGTTTTCCCTGCAATTAAAGCAGCACGATTAGATCCTATTGAAAGCTTACGCTACGAGTAAGAATTTAGTTTTTGGGAGCTTTAAAATTTCGATTAGCTCTTAAAAAGTGACAGGCAACACAGTATAAAATCCATGTGTCATGAAAAACTGTACGTTAAATTTGAATTTTAACTTTGAATCGAAATTAGACCTTAATTCTCAGAGGAATCAATGAATAATCACTCTTAAACGTTATCTGAATTTTCAGCCCTTTAATGATAAACTTGAATATAATTATGTAAAATAACTTCGTAGTTTCTTGAATTTGAATGTTAAGTTTACTCCTAAAAGTAGTTTTATATTAAATTTTCAGCAAATTCACAGGATTTAGAAGGGTGTAAACCGCCATAAGCGGCTTTTCAAAGTCAACTCTATAATGATTCTAAAAATAATCTTAAAAGTGATTCTAATTTTTCTTCCAAAGATTATATTCCTGTCCCAAATTTAAAGAATAAGACTTTATTTTTTTGAACCCATTTTTCGCCAAACTAGCTTCAAGTTTTGTATCCGAAGTCCAAGATTCATTCAGAACGGTAACCACTAAATCTGATTCAAGAGCTATAGAAGTATGATTTTTTCCGGGGTTAATTTCTTTACTTAAGCGTGTTTCAACTTGCCATTTATAACTCCAACGAATGGGCTTTCCAGCTTTTAACGTAACATAATTATCCATTGGCGCATAAACTGTGCCTCCACTAGATTGAATATCATCAACTAAAGTCGAATACTGTTTATGCATTTCTATTCTTTGAGGAACAGATAAAATAATGGAAGGGAAATTGGGATGAACACTGATGAATAAAATGATACTTAAACCCCATTGTACTTGACTTGGATACTTATCTACTATGTGTTTCAAGTTCAAACCCACATTCCATTGTTTATCAAAAAGAAGAATACACAACCAAGTAGAAAAGTAATAAAATGCTTGATAGGCATTTACCATTCCACCACCTTTTGAAACTGTTAACACACATGCAGGAAGTGCAAACAGACTTATACAAAAGATGACCTTAATTTCCCAATCAACCCTTTTTTGTTTAACAACTATTGGAATCAATACAAGAGAGGCAAGCCAAAAAAGGGAATATTGTATGTACCAAAAATTAATAAGCAACGCAGCCCAATTCATCTTAAACGATCCTGGCTGAATAAAAACATAAAACCACAGATCAGGTCCCATAGTTTTACCTAAAACAAACCACAACAGCACTGTACTACTTAAAAAAGCAAGACTGAAAACTAGCGTATTTTTCCATTCTTTTTGAACTAAAAAAGCTAATCCAATTCCAACAGGAACAAAAGCCATAGATTGTTTAGCAGCAAGTGCAAAAGAAGCTATAAGTGCCGAAATAATTATTCTCTGATATATTTTTTTTTGAATAACAGCAAAAGCTGATGCCATTCCTAGTAGAACAGAAAAGCTATCAGGCTTGGCATGCATGTCAAAATTTAGCAAGTTTGAATGCCAAATTAGAATTGAAAACAAACCAATAATTCCAGCAAATGGCAGGTTTTTGATTGACTTTGAAATCAACCAGCCTGATATAATTAATGACAGAATACTAATTAAGCGAGCTGTTAACAATGTATTCGGAAAAACTTGAAAAAATAGCGCAACCACAATATTAAAGAGTGGTGCGTATAAACCTGCAATAGGACCAACTGTACGTAAAGGATATAACTCTTTTCCTTGAGAAACTGCCCAAGAATCCATGATAACCTCTGGCTCATACGCATTTAGTGGAACATCCAATAAGAGATGACTTGCCATTTCGTAAAGAAAAAACAAGGAAAAAAATCCTATCGTTAGGTTAAATAAAAGACTTACGAGTTTATTAAAATCAAATTTCATTAAAAATGGGAATTTTTTTTTGCTCAGTTCATCTTACGATACATCAGATTCAACTGAGTTGAGTAAGATAAGAATCATCATCTCAATAAGAACAATTAAAACTACTAGAATATCACCTGATTATAATTTATGATCTAAACGTTCAGACTTCGTTTCTCTAAAAAAAGGCAGTGGTTTTCGCAACAAAACGGTCATTCCGTGCCCAAACGCGATTCGAAGAACCACAAAGTACGATCTTTGTCCAATATCTTTTTACGCAACAATCACTTTTTTTTGAATAGATAGAGGTTCTTAGGCTGAGATGCTGCTTCGAAGCTCAGCATGATACAGGATAAAATCATGCTATAAGTCTTACTTAGACGAGTAATTATGCGCCTATATCAATCGGTAAACGGTGCCCTTTTTTAAGTCCTTTCTTACTAGCAAAAACCTTCCCAAAGCGCTTTATTAAACCTAAGGGACCAAATAATAGATATGAACTAAGCTCAATAAGATGCGAATAAGCTCTTGTTTTCATTAATTATGCTACATATAATTGTTAACAAAATCATTCACTTTACAAAATGTCAAAGTCCGAAACTTGAGTTATGATAAATAGTTGATTTGAGATTCATTATCGTTTGATACGATTTAATTATCAAACCGATTTCTAAGTTATAGATTAAGTACTAATTGGAGTGAAAATTTCCGTTTATATGAGTCATTTTATAGACTGTCAAATATTAATCCTGAATGAAAAGTAATTATAAGAGCAAGAATTTATTAAATCAGCTAAAACAGCATTTAATAACCTGTTGCCGTGCTAAAGTGCATTTTGCTTTTCTAATGCTTTAGCTTCATCCCAAAACAAATCCAACTGCTGTAAGTTATAATCATTCATTTGTTTCCCCTGTTCTGAAACACGTTTTTCAATATGCTCAAAGCGTGACTTAAACTTATTATTGGTTAATCGCAGTGCATCTTCGGCATTAATATTTAGATGCCTACCTGAATTTACAATGGCAAATAGTAAATCGCCAAATTCTTTATTTCGTTCATCTTGAGATTTTCCTTGAATGGTCTCTTTAAATTCCCCTAATTCTTCTTCAACTTTTAGCCAACAATCTTGAAAATTACCCCAATCAAAACCAACTCCTGAAGCTTTTTCTTGCATTCTCTGCGCTCTTAATAACCCAGGAAGTTGACTGGGAACACCTTCTAACACAGATTTTCGACCGCCCTCTTTCATTTTTATCTGTTCCCAGTTTTTTAGCACTTCTGCCGTTCCTGAAACTTTTAAAGCTTCAAAAACATGAGGATGACGATGAATTAATTTATCCTGAATACCCCAAATGACATCTTCCATTTTAAAATGATTTTCTTCATTGGCCATAACTGCATGAAAAACGACATGCAATAATAAATCTCCAAGTTCTTTTTTTAGTTCAGTAAAATCTTTTTTATCAATGGCATCGATGGCTTCATAAAGTTCTTCCACCATTAAGTCTTTCAAGGATTCATGAGATTGTTCACGATCCCAAGGACATTCAGTGCGTAAAATTTCTACTATTTCAACAAGATCAGAAAATGATTTACTTGGCGTTCTACTTGGTAACACAATCGTTTTATTTAGAGATGGATTTTATATGAGCACTAAACTTAAATAGTACTAACAATTTATCACTTACAATTAGGAAAAGATTTCAGGCAAAAGGAGCTAATTTAATTAACTATCGCTATTAGATTTGTCTCTCAATCTTAACTCAGTTTAAAGTTAAACCTAATCTGGAATAATCTCAGTAGCATAAACCGAATAGTTCATTACATCAATCGGTTCGTTATGCTTATTTAAAACAACAACTTTAGGCTTGTGTTTTTTTGCCTCTTCTAGTGACATATCAGCATAAGAAATTACGATAACTCTGTCTTGAACTTGAACTTTTCGGGCAGCTGGTCCATTTAAGCAACAAATTCTACTTCCTCTTGGGCCAGGAATAGTATAAGTTTCGAATCGTTCTCCATTATTTATATTCACAATTTGGACTTTCTCATAAGGTAACAACTCTGCCATTTCTAGCAAATCTTCGTCAATCGTTATACTACCTTCATAAAATAAATTGGCTTCTGTTACAACAATTTGATGCAACTTTGACTTAAACATGGTTATTAGCATACTAATCTATCTTCAATTAAGCTTTGAAAAGAATATTATCGATGAGTCTTGTTGTACCTAAATAAACGGCACAAGCTAAAATATACGATTTTCCGACAATTATTTCAGAAACTGGCTCAAGATCAGATTCATTTACAAGTTCAATATAATCAATTAAAAAATCTTTTTCTTTAAGTAAATTTATTGCATTGGTGATTACCTTAGAAACAGATAAACGGTTTAGAATTGAACTCTTTGAGGCTTTCAAGGTTTTATAAATTAAAGGAGCTTTTTCTCTGTCTGAACTTGACAAATACCTGTTTCTTGAACTCAATGCCAAACCATCTTGCTCACGTACGGTTTCAGCTAAAACTAATTCAACAGGAATATCTAAGGTTTTAACCATCGATTGCAGAATGATACATTGCTGAATATCTTTTTTTCCAAAAAAAGCATTATGAGGCTGAACCACATTAAGTAATTTATTCACAACTAACAAAACTCCTTCAAAATGGCCAGATCTTGTTTTTCCACATAAATGAGTATTCAATCCATTAATTGAAAACGTAATTTTTGAATGGGAATGACCATATATTTCCTCAGCTGATGGAGCAAAAACCGCATGAACTCCCGCTTCTTTTGCTAGCATACAATCTGCTTCTAAAGTTCGTGGATAACGATTAAAGTCTTCATTTGGGCCAAATTGTGTAGGGTTTACAAATATGGATACAATAATTTCATCACAATGAGATTGAGCTAGCTTCATTAAGCTCTTATGACCTGAATGCAATGCGCCCATTGTTGGAACAAAGCCAATCGTCTTATCCTCTTTTTTTCTGGAATTTACCCAGTTTATGACTTCCTTTTTGGTCTGAAAAACATGCATAGTTTGTAATCTACAACTGTTAGTTACAATCAGGTTTGTCTCATAAAGGTGCAACAAGCGAGATTGTGCTTAAAAAATACCATTGAATTGATTTTTAGTTTTCAATTCAAATGATGTTAAATGATCGAAATTCATTTTGAAGTTAAGTTTAGATAAATCTGAAATTACTCCAAAACGTGATTGAAAAGATAAAAAAAAGCGATGGTCTTTCAACACCATCGCTTCGGGCTTTTGTCAATGGATAAGGAAACTTATCCGATTGTTTTGTCAAATGTTTCGGTTTGAGTCGAAGTTTTCGAGCAAGTCTTTAACACGTTGCAAGAAGGCTCCACCCATAGCACCGTCAATAATTCTGTGGTCATAACTCATAGAGAGATAAACCATGTGTCTGATTGCAATTACATCGCCTTCTGCTTGTTCAATAACAACTGCACGTTTGGTAATAGCACCTGTTCCAAAAATGGCAACCTGTGGCTGGTTAATAATTGGAGTTCCCATTAGGTTTCCAACTGAACCATAATTGGTTAATGTGAATGTTCCACCTACTAAATCGTCTGGTGATAAATTTTTGGTTCTTGCCTTTTTAGCTAATTCATTAACGGCTTTAGACAATCCAAACAGATTCATTTCGCCTGCATTTTTGATAACAGGAACAATAAGACCACCAATTCCAGCTTCACCAAGTGCAACAGCGATACCGTAATTGATCGTGCGTTTCACAATAATATTTTCCCCATCAACAGAGCTGTTTATTAATGGGAACTCGCGTAAAGCTTGCAATGTTGCTTCAACAAAAAACGGCGTGTAAGTTAGGCTAAATCCATTTTTCTTTTTGAAATCGACTTTGTGTTTCTCGCGGTATTGAACCAAACGAGTCACATCTACTTCATTAAATGTTGTAACGTGCGCAGATGTTGATTTTGAACGAACCATGTGCTCTGCAATCAGTTTGCGCATACGATCCATTTTAATGACTTCAATTTGTTGAGTTGGAGCAGAAATCGTTAATTCACCAGCAGAAATCGAATTAGTAGAAGATCTCGAGGGCGCTGGTGCAGGTGCTGGTTTCGACAAGCCTGATTTGGGGATTGCTTTTTTGGCTTCAACATAAGAAAGCACATCATTCTTAGTAACACGCCCCTGAGCGCCCGTTCCAGGAATGATATCTAATTCTTCTTGAGATAATCCCTCTTCTTTTGCTATTGCACGAACTAGTGGAGAAAAGAATCTGCCGTCAGCGCTTACTTTTTGAGGTTCTGTATCGCCTTGAACCGCAGTAGTTTCTATTTCAACTACAGGAGACTCAGGAGTTGTTGGTGGGGGTGGGGTAATTTCCTCCATTTTTTCTTGCCTAACCTCAACCGCAGAAGCGCTAGTAACCACTCCGGCACTTGCTTCTGTATCAATTATCGCAATAGGTTTACCAACTTCGATGGTGTCGCCTTCTTGAGCCAAAATTTCTACTAAAATACCTGCTATTGGAGCGGGTACTTCTGAATCTACTTTATCAGTAGCAATCTCAAGAACTGTTTCATCTAATTCTACGGTATCTCCGACTTTTTTCTTCCATTCAATTACGGTTCCTTCCATAATTGACTCGCCCATTTTGGGCATTACCATTTCTTCGCGTGCCATTTAGTTGGGATTGGTTTAAAACTTTTTAATTTATTTTAATCAAGCCAAGTTTATGTAACCGCTTTTCTATTCAAATAACGGCACTTTGACTCTAAAAATTTATAGAGTAAAGATACATAAATCATTTATATCATAACCAATCATTTTTCCAGACTTAAGGTGACATTTTTTGACACTTTCTAAATTATACATAAAAAAAGCACAAATTGTCAAAATTTGTGCTTTTTTTGGGATAGAAAAATCGTATTTAGCAAAAGCTATTTTCAAATTTTAATTTATTAGCACTATTAATTCACGATTCATCTGCATCTTGAACCATCAATTTGGCAATTTTTTGTTGTAAATCGAACGGTACATTGGTATAACCTGCAAACTTCTTAGTAAAGCTTGCTTGGCCTTGAGAAGCAGATTTCAAAAATGTAGAATATTTATGGATTTCAGCTAAGGGGATTTTTGCTATAATTTTTTGAAAGGCGCCAGAAGGTTCCATTCCTAATACTTGAGCTCTTCTTGAATTTAAATCGGAGAATACATCACCCATATAATCTTGTGGCACAAGTATTTCTACATCATACAAAGGCTCCAATAACTGAGGTCCTGCATTCAAAAAACCATCTTTGAATGCTTTAATAGCCGCCATCTTGAAGGCAGCATCATTAGAATCAACGGGGTGCATACTTCCATCATAAACAGAAACACGTACATCGCGAACATAACCTCCAACAAGTGGACCGTTTTCCATTTTATCCATAATTCCTTTAAGAATAGCTGGCATAAAACGAGTATCGATTACGCCACCTACAATACAGTTTTGGAAAATAAGTTTTCCGCCCCATTTCAAATCGATTTCTTGAACATCACGCACATTCAACCCATCAGGTTTTGGCTTGCCTTCGTACCAAGGTTCTACTAAGAAATGAACTTCTCCGTATTGCCCTGCTCCGCCAGATTGTTTTTTGTGCTTGTGATTCGAACGAACTGATTTTGTGATGGTTTCACGATAAGGAATAGAAGGTTCGTAAAATTCAACAGGAACTTTAAATCGTTCTTCAATATCGTATTTTACAACACTTAAATGTTCTTCTCCTTGTGTATGAACTATCATTTGATGTAATTCTGAACTGTTTTCAACCAAAACAGAAGGATCTTCATGGTGCACTTGTAACAAAGCCGTCATCAATTTCTCTTCATCACCCGATTTTTGTGGACGAATAGCCATACTTAGGACAGGTTCAGGAAAACGAATAGGTTTTATAGACAGATTTAATGATTTATCATGAAGCGTATCACTAATCTTTGCATCTTTCAATTTTACAACTGCGCCGATATCGCCCGTATTTAATTCCTGTACTTCAGATCGTTTTCCACCAATTGTTGTAAAAATGTTGGCAACACGACTTGTATTTCCAGTACTGTGATTCACCAAATCCATACCTGATTTGATGGTTCCAGAATACACTTTAAAGTATAATAAGTCGCCAACATGTTGCTCCATGTGATCTTTAAACAAGAAGATTATTGGTTTCTCGTTTGGATTTGGGATTAAAATGATATTGTCTTCTAATTTTGGACCTTCGGCTTCGATTGGATTCGGAGTTACATTATCAATAAAACCCATCAAACGACCTGTTCCCATATTTCTAGCTGCTGAAACACAAAAAATGGGAAATAATTGATGTCGGATCATCGCAATTTTTAAGCCCTTACGCATTTCATCTTCATCAAGACTGCCTTTTTCGAAATATAAATCCATTAAGGTTTCATCGTTTTCGGCAATCGTTTCGATTAACTCGTTGTGAAGCTTATCTGCTTTTTCTTTTTCTGAAGCAGGAATAGGCAATTTTTCTGGTTTTCCACCCGATGCAGGAAATTTATACATCGTCATTTTTAGCACGTCGATAATGGTATCAAATCCTAAACCCTGATTTACTGGATATTGTACAACGACTGATTCTCGTCCAAAATGTTCTTGAATTTGCGCTACAGCAGAATCAAAATCTGCATTTTCCTTATCTACTTTATTAGCAACAAACAAAGAGGGTTTTTTATATTTAAGTGTAAAATTCCATAAACGATCCGTACCCACTTCAACACCGTTTTCGACATCTATAACATAAGCCGTTGTTGTAGCAACTCTAAGTGCCCCAATAACTTCTCCCACATAATCAGGTGTTCCAGGAGTATCGATTAAATTAATTCTATAATCGCGCCAATCTAAAGCCATAACAGATGAAAAAACAGATTTTACTTTTGTTTTTTCAATATCATGATAATCGGAAACTGTGGTTCCATCTTCCACTTTCCCCATTCTGTTAATTACCCCGGATTCGAAGAGCATGGTTTCTGCCAGGGTTGTTTTCCCAGCTCCAGAATGACCGAGAAGAACTATGTTGCGGATTTTGTCAGTTGTATAAGCCATAAAAAACCTCCGTAAGAGATTCGTTAAAATTAAAAAATAGATCGATAAAATTTTAAAGATAACGACCTATTCAGACTGTTTTGTCTCATTTCTGATAGTAAAGTTTACTGATGAAAATAGCAAGCAGTTTTTTCATTTTTTGCCATTTTTACTTGTTCAAATATTCACTTATACTTTTTTGATCTAATGAAAAAGCGCTTCTTGCATTTAAGACTATTTAGTCTGTATTTTTAGACATCTAGAAATTTAGACTTTTTATTATGAGTACCTATTGTAACGCTACAGACGCAGTAAAACACATCAAATCAGGCGATCACATTTATATTCACAGTGTAGCCGCAGCACCACAAGAATTAATAAAAGCGATGGTTGCGCGTGCTAATGAATTAGAAAACGTAACGATTTATCATTTACATACCGAAGGAGACGCATCCTATACTAACGAAGGCTACGAAAAGAGTTTTAAAACAAAGGCCTTTTTTGTTGGTGCAAATATCAGAAAAGCCGTAAGTGAAGGACGCGCCGATTATATTCCTGTTTTTCTTAGCGAAGTTCCACTTTTGTTTAGAAAAGGAATTATTAAACTCGATATAGCTATGATTATGGTTTCTCCACCTGATGAACACGGATTTTGCACTTTAGGAACTTCTGTTGATTCTAGTTTAGCTGCGGTTCAGACTGCAAAAAAAATCATTGTTGAAATAAACCCAAATATGCCAAGAACTCATGGCGATGGATTTATTCACACAAGTAAATTTGCGGCAATGGTCGCGGTAGATTATCCTTTATATGAATTTAATCCTGGCGAACCAACCGAAATTGAAAGCAAAATTGGACAAAATGTAGCCACATTAGTTGAAGATGGCGCAACCTTACAAATGGGAATTGGCGCAATTCCTAACGCAGTTTTGTTGGCATTAACCAATCATAAAGATTTGGGGATTCATACCGAGATGTTCTCCGATGGTATAATTCCATTAGTTGAAAAAGGAATATTGAATGGTTCCAAAAAACGTATTCATCCAGGTAAAATCGTTTCTGGTTTTGTAATGGGAACCAAGAAATTGTACGATTTCATGCATGATAATCCACTTATAGCAATGCTCGATATCGGCTACATTAACGACACTGCTGTAATTCGCAGGAATCCTAAAGTAACAGCCATAAATAGTGCTATTGAAGTTGATTTAACAGGACAAGTTTGTGCAGATTCTATCGGAACTTTTCATTATTCTGGTGTTGGTGGGCAAATGGATTTTATTCGTGGAGCTTCTCTTTCTGATGGTGGGAAACCTATTTTGGCACTGCCTTCTATGACTGCTAAAGGAATTTCGCGCATTGTTCCATTTTTGAAAGAAGGTGCCGGAGTTGTAACCACAAGGGCACACGTTCATTATATTGTAACCGAGAATGGCGTTGCTGATTTATATGGTAAATCTTTGAAAGAAAGAGCTTTAGCCTTGGTCAAAATTGCTGCGCCGCAGCATCAGGATTATTTATTGGAGCAGATTAAAGTACGTTTTCATTGATTATTAAAACTTTGGCAAAGTGTTTCACTTTGCCAAAGTTACCAATGTCAAAGTTTGGAACTTTGACATTGGTTTCGATTTCGATTTACCCCTTAAACAACTTATCATACATTGTCGGCCATAATTTATCACGCTTTGAATCCCAAGTTGTACTGTATCTGTAATTCAAATACAGAATTACGGGCACAAACCAAATCAATAAATTATAACTCGTTAGAATTCCTAAAACTAGAATAATTCCCATTATTAACAATCCAATTAATGGCGAAGTATTGTTGGAATTTGCGGTTGAGATGGCTTTTTCTACGTAAAATGGATATTTGTGAGATGAGTACAGAGCTAGTTGTATCGTTGTGGGAATACTAATCAAATAGTATAAAAGTAAATTCCAGCTTAAGGAATAACCCAACAACATAAGAATTCCACTCAGTATAAAATCAACACCGATTATTCCACCAATAACTAGTATTAACACCTTTTGCATTTGAGTTCTATCCTTAGAAAAAAGACAATCAGCCAGCCAAAATTGTCTGAAAAATCCGAAGGTGTTTGCAAATATTTGTGAGGTAATCAAAATTGGACTAAATATCATGTACTGATATATCACCATGATTTCTTTGCCTTTTCCTAGAAACAAACCAATTGTTAACAAAAACAATTTAGTTCCAAAAGCGACCATTAAAGCAACTCTTGTTTTATTTTGTTTCCACGTTACTAATAAAAAATAAGGAACAAGTGAGCCATATTCTTTGCTAAACTCTTGAGCCTGAAAATGTTCTCTCGGGTCAATAATACTCGTATCAATCCAAACGGTGTGAAAAAAACTCAGGCAAAAAAGAAGACTAAAAATAAATTGTGCTTCCGCAGATATAAAAAACAATTGTCCTTTAAATTGAAGAAAAGCAAGATATACTAGAGCAGCTATCGTTAGAACTAATAACCCAAGATGGACCAATTGTTTGCTCACGTTAAAATCAAGCAATCTTCTGATATTTCGCTCTGTTATTATCCAGGTAAAAGCTGCAATCATCATTGCAGGAACTGCGAGAAAACTCAAAGGTTTTGCAAATGAATAAAACACTGCAAAGAAAATGGTGAAACCAATTAGCAAAGACGAAATGATATCGTTTAGAAGATGCACAAATGCCCGTTTTATGGCATTCACAGGATAGACAATACTGATAAATCGCGTGCTTCCTTTGTATTGAGGAAAGTAGTTTTTGATGATATAACTCGCTACAAAAGCTAACATGAAGAACACTTCAATTTTTAAAATTTTCTCGTCAGTTAATGGAGTTTTTTCATCAAGCTTAGTGAGTAAATACCCATACAAAACGCCATACACAAAAGAAAAAACAAGCATTAAATAGCGAATTCCTAATGCTAATCCATTCGATGAATCTACAAATATTTGCTTGAGGCGTAGTTTTAAAACAAACGAAATCATACGGTTTCTGTCTGAGCTTTAGATTCATAATTTGGTAAAAGCCATGCTACATCATCGAGTGTTTTAGAAGCGCCGTGAAGCATTTCATACAATTTCGTTTCCATTTTCTCCAAACCTTGACCCGTAAAATGCTGTACCGTATCGGAATAAATAATTTGATGTTGATGAACTACGATTAAATGCGAAACCATTTTTTCGACCTGATCTAAATTGTGAGAAGAAATGAGTAATAAACGGTTTGGATTCATCCAATTCGTAAAAAAGTCAATCATTCTTGTTGCTGAAACTGGATCTATTCCAGAAAAAGGTTCGTCTAAAATTAGGATATCCGGATTGTGTAAGACTGCCGCCATCAAACCGATTTTTTTTCTCATTCCTGTTGAATACGTACCAATGCGTTTTTTCATGGAATCGCGATCATCAAAGAAATAATCAAAAAGTGATTCTATTCTTGGCTTTAAATCATGTTTCGAAAGATTGTAAAACAAACCAACCATCCAAAGTTGCTCCCAACCCGTAAGTTCTTCTTGAAGTGGCAATTGTTCGGTCATAATGCCCAATTTATGTTTGTTTGATGCCGATAAAAGATGCGCTTCTTCTTCATTAATTAAGACAGAACCTGAGCTTGGCGTTGTTAAACCTGCAATTAGATTAATCAAGGTAGATTTTCCTGCGCCGTTTTTTCCTAAAAGTCCATAAGCAATTCCTTTTTGAAGTTGAATGGAAACTTCTTGCAAAACAACTTTCTTTTTGAAGGATTTACTCGTTTTTGTGATAGAAATACAGGGATTATCCAGTTCTTGTGTAGGCTGTTGTTCAAGATATTCGTTCATGTTCAAAATTTTTGGTTTATTCTGTTCAAGGAATTTAACAAAAATTATGCGATTCCGTGATTCTAACAAAGTTTTTAAAAATAATTCAAGAATGAATTTTAAATTGAATTCAAGTTTTTCTATACTATCACGGCTGAGTTTGATTTTAGATTTGATGTAAAAAACACTTTTTCAAAAAAAGATTTTTTTAACGTTTGCTTGTTTTAATATGCTAAAAGAAAAATAGATCACAAAACGAATAGTACTAACTTGAATGGATAAGCTAGTTAAACTATAGTTCGATTTAGTTTTTCTAAGTACTAATTTGAGATTGTTTTAAAGTGAAGGTTTTTAATCAAATACAGCTTATTCCAAAAAAAATTCACCTAATTTTGAAGTATGAAAAAAATAGTACTATTACTTTACTTAGCCTTTCTTTTTTTAAACTCACATGCACAAATTGATTACACATCACAAATACAACCCATTTTATCTTCAAAATGTGTTTCTTGTCATGGTGGAACAAACGGTGTTTCTCTGAATGATTATGAAGCAACTATGAACAGCAAAGGCAGTTCATATAATAAATTGATTGTAACTGCTGGTGATGCGGCTCAATCTCCTTTGTACGATAAACTTTTAGCAAGTCCACAAAAGGGCTCACGTATGCCACAAGGAAGCAATTTAAGCACAACTGAGATCAATCTAATTAAAGACTGGATTAATCAAGGAGCAACTAAAGTGGCTACTTCTGTAGAAGAGGAATTTGCCCCAAACGGATTTGCTTTGCTGGGTAATTTCCCCAATCCATTTAATCCTTCAACTGTAGTTTCTTTTCAATTACCTGTTAGTTCTTCTGTAATGCTTTCTGTTTATAATGCAAGCGGTCTTGAAGTTTTGAATGAGCAGAAGGATTTTTCTGCTGGGAAAAATGAATTTTCTTTATTGCTTGCGAATAATGCTTCTGGTTTGTATTTGTATAAATTGACAGCATTTGGAAGTAATGGAGTAGCTTTTTCTGGTGTTGGTAAAATGATGCTGATTAAGTAGATAGGCACGTTATGTGTATAAAAGGCTCATTTTAGTAATAAAGTGAGCCTTTTATATTGTATAGATTGATCTAGGACTAACAGTCCTAAAACTTCCAATTTAATTTAGTGGAAAATTCCCCAAGGACTGTTAGTCCTTGGGGAAAAGAAAACCTTTGGCAAAGTGCCTCACTTTGCTAAAGGTAACACTGCAAAAATCATTCGACTTTGGCAGTGTTCTAGGATTCGAGCCTTACTTAATTAACATCAATTTAGTAACCTGAGTTTGAACGGCTTTTCCCGATTCTAAAATCTGAGTTCGGGCGAAATACATTCCACTTGCTAAACGAGAAGCATCGAATTGAACTTCGTGGGTTCCACTTTGCCATTGTTCGTTATTAGCTAAGGTTTGAACCAAACGTCCCATAACATCAAACACTTGAATCTGAACTTGGGCTTTATTTTTTAGCGAAAGTTTCAAACTCGTTGTTGGATTAAATGGATTTGGATAAGCTAGAATAGTGTTATCATCCGTTTGTGCTTGTTCACTTTCTTGAGTTTCAACTATTTCTTGATTAAACGAAGCTTGCTCGTAAAGCACATCGAAGATTCCGGTTTCGTACGCTTCATGGTTCATTTCTTTAAGCTGATTGAGCCAATAAGCGGACTCTGTTTGTTGTGGCTCTGTATTCGTGTAATAATAGAATAATTGCTCAGCTATTAAGACGGCATCTTCTTGTAAATAAGGTTTTAGTCTAGCTACTTTATCAAAATGATTTACCCAAGAATAGTCTTCGTCTTGAATTGTATTTAAGATATCGAGGACTTTTGCTATTGATCGTATTTCATGTGAATTTGATTTTGAATGAGATGAAACCAATTCTTTTTTTGCTAACTTCATTTCGTCTTTATTTTGGTAGTTTTGATATTCTCTAATGAATTCTTTTCTACTTTTTGCTTCTTTTAGACTAGAGTTATCTAATTTTTCTAGACGAGTCTCAGTACTAAATTTTTCAGCCACGACTGGCTTTATTGATACTGATTCTATTACAATGTCTGCTGTTCCATCGTTATAAATGTCTATTATGTTATTATCCAATGACATATCAAAATCGGGGTTACCAATATGAACATATCCATTTGTAGCAGCGACAATATCGTGAGATACAACAGCAGGATAGGTAACTGATGGGTAATTATTCAATAAAACATAATTTGCAGCCGAGCTATTTATACTTGTTATATTAACTTTTCCATATTGATAAACATTTATTCCATGAGTATTTCCAGTTAGGTAAAGTTGTCCCGTTCCATTCATGTAAATTTCTGAGGTATATGCAGAACGAAGTCCAATTAGATTTCCAGTTCCTTGAACATTACCTGTTCCTTGTAAATTAACATAGGAATTCGTGTAAGCCCCTATTCCATCTTGTATAGCTCTATTTCCATTAAAGCCATCTATTTTAATATTGGAATTAACGGTTTTAATGGTTGCATAGAAGTTCGACTCACCACTCACATTTTTGAATGATACATGGTCTTGAGGCACATTCACAACATTAAATCCATATTGAGCACCTTCAATATGTACATTTTCGAACGTGCGATTTGTAGATCCCGAAATACTAACTTGGTAAAAATTTGAAGTCCCACTTTTTTTGAAACTGCTGTTTTTAATGGTTAATGCTCCAGTAATAGTAACTGTTGAACTTGCTCCCATTAAAAATGTAACACCATCAATAACTCCTGTACCTGTTAACGTTATTGATTTATAATTATTAACTCGAACTTCTATAATTCCATTTAGTTGAGCAGGTGTAAGATTATAAGCAACATTTTGTCGCACATTTAACCTTCCTAAATGAGCATTAATTCGAAAATTCACATCCTCTACAGGGTCAAAATCCGATCCATCTTGATTTAGTAAATTCTTCTTAATGCGTAAAAACCCCATTCCATCTGGGTTGCCTTCAAATACAATTGGAACTTGATTTACTTAAAGATTAGCTAAATTTGATTTTACTAAATCCACATAAACCGTTCTAGTTTGGCCATATTGCGGGTCGTATTTTGACTGTTGATAAAATATGTCGATGTGATTACCTCTATCCCATGTCCATATTTGATATGGATTGGTAGTTGTTGAGGGGTGAATTTGATTTTCAGGTGAACTTGTTATGCTTGCAGATGCCGCTACAATTGCCACAGATGTAAAATGTTTAGTAGGCCGTGAAATTAAACTAAACTGATTTAATGTTTCGTTGGGTAAATCTTCATCAAAACCATATTGAGTCCCCTCTACCGCAGTCACATTTTTTAAAATATCAGTTGAATAATGCATCTCTCTGTCTGCGGAGTATTCAACAGCATCATTTAAAAAATAAATGCTATTTCCAGTAATTCCAGATTGCATTTCTGAAAATCTACTTAACCATTGTGTTGGATTACTGTTATTCGTTGATGGATAAAGTAGGTTATTGGTTAAGGAATAAAAAACATCATCCACTGTACTATATTTTTTTTTGTATAAAAAGGTATGTGGCAAATAATAACGCATTTCATAACGATCGGAACTGCTCCTTTCAACTCGGTTACAATCAATTAGATATGAATTTATTTCATCTTTTATAAATAATACATTTCTAGCTAATGTAGCTGAACTTTGATTTTTTCTATAAATATTTATTCGACTCTTAAGCTTCGAATAACTTGCAGAGTTTTCCATGGTAAGAAAATCCACATCATTGTGAACAGCTATTTTATATTTTTCTTCTAACCCAATGTTTGGTGATCGGACTCCGCCATTATTTTGATATTCTAAGGGGTAATCAATAAAAAAATCTAAGACAGCTGAAAGACCTAAACCTACATACCAAAAATCCATCCAATCATAATAATATTTTTGATTATAATTATAAATAGACATCACATTATTCAGGTTGTAGGCATTATAACTGGCATTCGCAAATTTTGGCGCAGAATCATACCCTAGATCACCAAGTATGACTTCGTCTTCCACTTGATAAAATAGATTCATTTGATCAGGTTGTTCATGACCTTCGCCTCGACTTCTTGAAGCACCAGTTTCTCCATTTAAAAGCACATAATGAATTTGATTTCCAATAGGATAACGTAATATTTTTTGATTGGGGCCATTATATTCAGCTGATGGAGTTTGAGATGTGGTACCTCTAGGAATAGCCAAATCTAATAAATACAAATTATCATCTTTATCAATTCTTCTAGGTCTTTCAGGAGTATCTTTAGGATTATTATAGGTAAGATAATAGTTTGCCAAGCCACTTATTTCATTTGCCAAACCATTGCTGTTTACATAATCTGATGACCAGTTCATATAATTCATATATCTGAAATAGCGCATATTACTATCATCAATGGGTGGAATTCGACCATCTGGAGTAGTAATTTCTAATAACCATTTAATCGGTTTTAAAAATTTAGTATTGGAAAATACATCATCTGTTGAACCATAAACTACCTGATTGGCAATACGCATAGCATGCCAATAGGGTAAAATTTCACGAAAAGCATACTCAAAATAATATGGTCCCTCTGCCCAATAATCTTGTCCGCCATTAGTTTGATACGCCCATTTGTTTTTGCGACTGTCTTTATCTGAGTTCGGATTAGTATAATTTTTTGCTTTTTCTCGAACATCTTGGAAAAAAGCTAACATAGTAATACTGCCAACATTTCCTAATTTTTGCCCAATAGAAGAAACAACAGACGATTTGTTTAATAATAATGCGTTTTCAATATCTTGGTTAACTAATGATGCATACCCCAATGCCGCATACATCTTTAAAGGGCGATTACCAGACTCTACATCATCTTCATTTATACCAAATGAAATTGAATGATCATAAGTCAATGCTCCATAAGATGTTATAATTGCTTTAGCTAAATTAGTTAACAAGGTCTCTTTCTCGACCATTGTTAGCAATAATTGCGATTCAAGTTCTGGATGATTAGATGTTTCTGCTTCTTCCATTACCGCAATTTCGAAGGCCAAATACAAATCTATGGCACGGGCGTAATTGGCTAGGCTTTGTGCCCATTTTACGTAATCGTCTTTACCATTCGGATTTTCGGAAACGAGGAAATGGCTGCTTGGCTGTTTTAGGGCTGTAAGGAAGTTGGTATGTTGACCTTCATCAAACACTAATGATTGATTGATTTCCGAAATGATTACTCCATCTTGTCCATTTCTACTCCGTAAATAAGTTAATAGAGTACGGAATGCTTTGTATTGTAAAACTCTTGAATAATTATCGATCACACTTGCATCTGTAGGTGGATTTACTGTTGGTAAATTTGCATCAGTAAAAATTGAGATAATTGTAGTACTCATTGAACTTAAATTGTTCAAAACATACTCTACATCATACCCTTTTTGATGATTATTACCATTATCTAAGTTGTTCAAACTTAATAAAGGTCGTTTAATCGTAGATTTGACCGTTGAGATTCTTCGCACTTCTGTACAGTCTGTTAGTGCACTTAAATTTACTTGAGCAAAACTTGTTACTGCAAGTAGAGAAAATAGAAAAGTTAATAGTGTTTTCATGGTTACTTATTTATAGGTTTAATTGATGTACTTGTGCCAGTTTCTATTTTAGATCTATTGTTATTCTTTATAACAATACTAACGATTGCAGAATCGATTGCAACCCATCTATTAGCTGGCACTAAGGTTTTGTAAACATTACGTTTATCATTAGTACCCAAACTTTCTGTAGTAATTGTACCTTCAAGAAATTGACCAATATTATTTATGATACCGCCATCAGTTGCATCCCAATAATATTCAAACCCCGTTTCGAGGCTGTCTTTTATTTGAACTTTAAAGGTTACTGTATCACCTACAAAAACCGGATTTGGAGTGTAGGTAAAGGATAGGATTTCAGTTGGAAGAGGTTCTTCGCAATCTTCGCAGCCTTCTGCGGTGCAGTAGCTTAGCGTTAGGCCAATTACGGCAAACCAAATCCAGGTCTGCCAGTTTTTGGGAATGCGTTTTGGTTTCATGTTTTTCCTTTTTATTTGTTAAGGATGTTTGTGTTTTGTTTGTTTTCAGGAGTTCGAGAACTACCTGTAAAAAAATGAGAAATGATTAAGGATGAATGATCAATTGGTCGTTTTTCAACAGAAAGTTGGTCGGGGGAAATCAAACTTGGGTTCAAATCCATCTTGGAGCTAATGCTCCTTCACATGTGTCGTTATTGATTGATTTTGTTAGTTCAGTCACGAGTTCAAACTCGCGCCGGAGTGAGGTAGATTTTTGGCTGTTCTAACTTGAGTTCGCACATACGTCGCCAGCGTTTTGAATGCCCAATGTTGGAGAACTCGTGAGTTTTGATCGACATCACTAGTTTTTATTGGACTACCATCTATAGGTACATTTGCATCTTTAAAAATAGCTTCTAATGTAGTTGCGTGCAATTGCGTATTGTTTAGAACAAACTCTAAATCGTACCCTTTTTGATAATTCTTTCCACTATACATGGTATTCAAACTCAATAAAGGTCGTTTAATCGTCGAGGGATAATTCGAAATTCTTCGAACTTCGGTACTATTGGCAAATAGAAGAAGAGTATCTTGGTCTTGTGCTTTCAGTTGCAATGCAACAAATGAAAGTAGGATTATAAGTATAGTTTTCATGGTTAATTAGTTAAAGGGTTGATGGTTAAACTGGTACCAGTTTGTCTTTCAGAACGGGATTCGTTGAAGATGATGATTACAATTCTAGACTTCTCGATTGCAACCCATCTATTTGTTGGTTGAGTAGTTTTATACCAGTTTAAATTGGGAGCTAAGGGATCTAAGCCAGATTTTGAATTATCAATCTCTCCATTTATAAATGTGCCTATATTAGACAAGTAACCGGAAGCCCAATAATATTCAAAGCCCGTTTCGAGGCTGTCTTTTATTTGCACTTTAAAGGTTACGGTATCACCTACAAAAACAGGATTTGGGGTATAAGTAAACGAGAGAATTTCTGTTGGAAGCGGCTCTTCACAATCTTCGCAGCCTTCTGCCGTGCAGTAGCTTAGCGTTAGACCAATCACGGCAAACCATATCCAGGTCTGCCAGTTTTTGGGAATGTTTTTAGGTTTCATGTTTTTTCCTTTTTATTAAGGATGTTTGTGTGTTGGTTTATTTTCAGGTGTTCGAGAACTGCCTGTAAAAAAATGATGATTGATTAAGGATGAATGATCAAATGGGTCGTTTTTTTACAGAGAGTTGGTCGGGGGAAAATCAAACTATTTCAAACAGCTATTTTTTGGAAAATCAGTGAATCAATGTTGGATTTTTAGCTTAATTGGGTTTCTATCTCGGCCATGCTTAGCAATAATTGTGATTCTAACTCGGGCTGTTCTTCCATTACCGCAATTTCGAAGGCCAAATACAAATCTATGGCACGGGCGTAATTGGCTAGGCTTTGTGCCCATTTTACGTAATCGTCTTTACCATTCGGGTTTTCGGAAACGAGGAAATAACTGCTTGGCTGTTTTAGGGCTGTAAGGAAGTTGGTATGTTGACCTTCATCAAACACTAATGATTGATTGATTTCCGTAATGGTTACTCCATCTTGTCCATTCCGACTCCGTAAATAGGTTAATAATGATCGGAATGCTCGATATTGTAATATTCGTGAATTTTCATCCATGAAACTTGTCGCATTTGGATTTTCATTAATAGAATTGTTTGCATCATCCAAAATTGAATTTATTGTAGTACTCATTGAACTTAAATTGTTCAAAACATACTCTACATCATACCCTTTTTGATGATTATTACCATTATCTAAGTTGTTCAAACTTAATAAAGGTCGTTTAATCGTAGATTTGACCGTTGAGATTCTTCGCACTTCTGTACAATCTGTAAGTACGCTTAAATTTACTTGAGCAAAACTTGTTACCGCAAGTAAAGAAAATATAAAGGTTAATAGTGTTTTCATTTTTTATGATTTTGGGTTAATAAAAAGTGTTTTTCCCACTTGACCGATTGATTTATTTGAATTTTTTATAATTACAACAATCATAGCAGAATCTTTAACAATCCAATCATTGTCATTTATCAAGGTTTTGTAAACGTTACGTTTATCATCAGAGCCGAAAAGTTCCAAATTCCTAGTTCCTTTAAGGAATTTTCCAATATTATTTATATTGCCACCGTCAGTAGCATACCAGTAATATTCAAACCCCGTTGCGAGGCTGTCTTGTATTTGCACTTTAAAGGTTACGGTATCGCCTACAAACACCGGATTTGGGGTATAAGTAAACGAGAGGATTTCAGTTGGAAGAGGTTCTTCGCAATCTTCGCAGCCTTCTGCGGTGCAATAGCTTAGTGTTAGGCCAAGTACGGCAAACCAAATCCAGGTCTGCCAGTTTTTGGGAATGCGTTTTGGTTTCATGTTTTTCCTTTTTATTTGTTAAGGATGTTTGTGTTTTGGTTTGTTTTTCAGGAGTTCGAGAACGACCTGTAAAAAAATGATGAATGATTCATGATGAATGATTAATTGGTCGTTTTTTTACAGAGAGTTGGTCGGGGGAAATTTAAACCAATCTTTTTCAAGGCTTTTTTGAATCAGATTCTCAATCAAAATTCATTGAGCTAGAATTTGCGGCGCTTTTACATATTCGCACCTATTAGGCTGAACATGTGATTAAGCAATTGCGATTTAAAGAGATGTATTTGCATCATAGACAAAATTGTAAAGTTTCTGTAATCCTTCCCATTTGTAATTTTAGTATTCTTTTTAAACAAAATTTAGCCTTAATACCCTTTTTGTAAAACAAAGACGAACCAACAATCACCGATAAGAATAATTTATCTGTTTAAAAGATAAGAATAGTTTAACAATTGAGACAATATTTTATTTAAGGATGTAAATTTTTGTGATTTCTATTTTAAAATTTTTAGTACTTTCTGTTCAAACAATTCAATTTGGGCAAATCAAATAAACTAAACTAAACGAAACAAATACAATATGTTACGAAGTTTTAAAAAATTAATTCTCCTTTTAGTAATTCTGATTTTTGAACATCAAATAGGATTTTCACAAGTAAAAGGTGTGGGATTTGGGTTTAGTCAAGAACAAGCTAGAAATGAAGCGCTTGCTGATATTTCTTCTCAGATTTCCGCTCAGGTTCAGTCAACATCGGGCAGAACTGTTACAGAAATAACCGGAAAAGGATTTAGTGAGGATTATATTCGACAGGTTTTGACCAAAACGCAGCTTCCTATTTTGGGCGCATCATTTACTTACAAAAATGTGAAAAATGAGTTTGAATGTTTGGCCGTGCTTGATCCTTCAGTAACAACATTGTATAAAAATGAAATTATTCAGATTCAAAATGAAGCCAAAAAACTTAGTACTTCTACCGATTTAAATGATTTGAGCCGATTGTTAACTTTGTCTGAAAATTATAGTCAATATCGTGTTGTATTAACTCATTTTGGTGAAACGGCCGATGATTTTCCCATCTCAGTTTCAGAAATCCAGAAACGATATGATGAAAAAGCAGGAAATATTTCTTCCTTAAATGAATTCTCAGCCTTCATCAAACGATTATTTAAGGAAAATTCGTACTACATTTATGCACTGGAAGTAAGTAATTCGAAGGAAATTACTCCGTTTGCAGCTACTCTTCGCCAACGAATGATGGCTTCTTTACCAACAACAACTTCTCTCGATAAAGCTACTTTTTTGATAACTGGATCCTACTCCATTTTAGAAGATAGAATTGAGCTCAATTTAAAAACCGTAGATAAAGAGCAGAAAAATGTTAAATCTGCCTCCTTTCGCTTTTTGCCATCCGCTTATGAAGGTTTGCGAGTTAAACCAGAAACTGTAGATTTAAAAAATTTGATTTCTCAAGGATTGGTACTAAACAATGAACTTAGACCTGAATTGAGAACATCGATTGGGAAAACGAATTTACTTTTTTACAATCAAGATAAAGTTGAATTATTTGTGAAAATGAATAAACCAGGATATTTGTATATCATGGGACATGTAAATAATCCAGGAGGTCGTTTTTCTTATTTACTTCCTATTAATGGAGACGAAAAGAAACGTGATTTTGTGCTTTTTATTAATGCAGATGATGCCAACAAATGGATCAGTTTGGATGAGTTTGAGATTGAAGCGCCATATGGAACAGAAATATTGCAGGTTTTTGCTTCAACGGATGATATTGTTGATCGCGTTCCAGATTATTACATAAATGATATCGGTTACCCTGTAATTTGAACAAATCCAGATCTTGTAGTTGCAAAAACTAGAGGAATGATTAAGAAGAAAAAATCAAAAACGAATACTACTTCTGAGTTTAGCTTGACTTATACGACAATGGAAAAGAACTGATCAAATTTGATGTTTTGATTTCTTCTTTCAGACTTGAAACCTTAGTTTGATTTCAAAATTGCGGATTGGAAATGTTGCTTTAAATCGCATCATGATCAAATACGGGATATTGTTTTTTTTTAAGTTCACACTCATACTTTTCGGCGAGATTCCGTCCCATAAGTTTCCGGGACGGGATTACAGTTTTTTTTTGCCTAAACTTGTGTTCTAAAATCACTTTGTCGAGAGTTAGCATTGGTTTTAGTATGCTATAATTCTTATCCCGAACTCAGAATTATAGCATCTTGATATCTCCCCGACCCTCTTTTAGATCTTCCGTCTTCATACTTAAGGTTCTTGGCAAAAGAGGAAGCTTTCTTTCTTATATCAAAACTCCAATTTTACCAATTTCACAGCTCAAAGTTTTCCATTATTTCTTTTGCTTCTGCTATCAATTTTTCTATTCTGTAACTCTCAATCATTAGGGATTCCATTTTTTCTTCTGCTTGAATTAATTCTCGACACAAAACTATTCCGTTCTTTACAATTTCCTCGCGTTCTCTTTTAGTTAATGACGGAATGAGGGTAATCGGCAATAAACGCATATCGGTTAATTGCTCCATAATTGCCAATTTGTGCGGAGTGTCCCAACCTATTCCCAGAATTCCGCTACAAGAAGCAAATACACGTGCATCTTCTGTCAATTTGGTATTGGTTACTAATCCTCCAGAAATTTTTCGTTTTTCATCGGGATAATCTTTTAGCCATCGGTTTTTAAGGTCAATTACCCTAGAATTCACATACATAGCAATTTTTACATCCGATTTCACTCCAGGCTGATTATGAAATTTGCATTCAATAAAATTGACTTCATGCTCATTTTCAGCGAAAACATCCACTTCGTGAGTAACGCATATTCCCTGCATAATAATTCCGGTTTTTACCTGATAACCCTGATGTCGGAATATTGCAGAAACCAAATGTTCAAACGGATAACCACTTGGGCCCAAATCCATTACAGCGCGCTTTAATTGATAATTTGATGCAGCAGGTCGATTCCCACTTCGTAATAATTTGAACGCTTTTTGATAAATCTTTTGAGTTTTCATCCCCTGAACAAGATGAATCTCAATCTCGTCAGCAATGGAATTGGCTTGAACTTCTTTTGCCCCAGACCTAACTAAAGAACCGACTAGTTTTTCACGGTTAAATAAAACCAGTGAACCGTTAGCTTTTTGAATGTAAGAATCACCATTCATTGCTCAATGTAGCGATAAATTGATAATTTGAAAACAGTTTACTAATAACCTGAGTTCGAATTCAGGTTTAATAGAATGATTTTAATCAAAAACCAGAATAAACAATGAAGAACCTCATTTGGATTCGCAGTTAAATCTCAAATTTAATCCCAAATTAGACAGAGATTCTGGGACAAGCCCAGAATGACAAAATTATTTTATACCTGTTTTTTTTTATTTCTTATTCCGAACTCATTTAATAACGTTGATTTTACTCTTAATCATTACTTTTTTTGAACAATTAATACATCTATTTTAGCTTAACATACTTTGCAATAATTGTTTCAATTTGTTCAACGGAAGCAGGTTTTACTAAATAATTGTTCATTCCAGACTCTTTTGCTCTGTCAATTTCGTCTGTATCATTACTTGCCGACAAGGCAATAATTGGAATACTTGTAAACTCCTTTTTTTCTCTAATCATTGCTGTAACAGCATAACCATCTAATCTTGGCATTTGTAAATCCATAAAAATCATGGCTGGAACTTCAATTTCTAGTTTTTCCACACATGATAATCCATCCGTAAATGATTCTATTTTTGCGTTTGGGAACAAGGTTTCTAAGGTCTGCTCCATTACCATCAAATTTATTTGATTATCATCTACAACGAAGAAGGAAATATCCAAGTTTTGATAAATATGGCTCTTGTGTTCATCCATAATTTCATTTAAAACAATCGAAAACGTACTTCCTTCACCAATCTCACTTTCAACACCGATTGATCCATTCATTTTTTCCATTATTGCTCTCGCATAGTGCATATTTATACCTGTGCCTTGAGAAGCATCATAAGCAATTGATGTTTTTTCTGCTGAATCAAAAAAAGTTGAGAGACGATCTTGTGAAATTCCTTTTCCAGTATCTTTTATGAATACTGTAATCGTTTGATCACCATTTTTTCTACAATTAATGAATATTGAACCATTTTCCGCATTATGATTTATTGCATTTGATAGAATGCTTAATAAAACCATTTCCAAGCGTTCTTCATTAGCATTTACAAAATAATTTTCACAAGAAAACGAATCTATATAAACTTGAATGGATTTATTCTCTAATTCATTTGAAAGATTTGAAATACACTTTGTTACAATTTCATTTAGATCTAGTTTAGTACAGACAATGCTCAATTCACCCTTCTCAATTTTGGAAATATCCAAGAGCTTATTGATCATGGAGAGCAGTTCATTGCCAGCCATTTTTATTTCATTTACCGTTTCTAAGTCTGAATCTGAAAGTCGTTTGTGCATATTCAATTCTAATAATTGAGAAAACCCAATAACCGCATTTAGAGGCGTTCTCAATTCATGACTCATTCTAGAGATAAATTCTGATTTGTATTTATTGGCTATCTCTGCGTCTTGTTTAGCTTTTTGGAGCTCATTTTTTGCATTAATTCTTGAATCAATATTTCTAATGAATACATAAATTAACTGTTCACTATCATATCCAGAATAAGTAGCGCTAACTTCCGCATTGAATTTTGTTCCGTCTTTCTTTACATAAACGGTATCAAATCTATCAAACCCATTCTGTACAACATATCCAATATGTTTTTTGACGTCATTGGCTGACTCAAGATCATCAATATCACTAACATGCCTATTAATTAATTCCTTGTACTCATAACCAAATTGATCACTCATAGATTTATTTACTTCCTTTATATTCCCCTCTAAATCGAGAGCCATATACCCGTCAATGAGTGCTTGAATAATTTTTTCTATTCTTTCCTTTTGTTTTTTGATTTGAAGTGTCTTCAATTCTTCACTTAAACTAAGCATCTCATATTTATGCTTTAGTGACTTTTTTTGCTCATCAAGTTCAGTAATATCATTACCTACTAATAATAGTGAAATCTCCCCATCAGCACGATCATTTAATGGTTGAGTATTCCATTCAATTGTTCGCATTTTACCCATTTTATTCTTAAATGGAAATATATAATCAATGAAAGGTTCTTTAATAGCTTTATTGAAAAACTCTCCCCAAAGATTTTCTAAGGATTTTGGAATAAAAATATCGATGTAGCTTTTCCCAATAATTTCTTCTTTTTTATACCCTGCTTTTTTTTCGAAATAAGGATTTATAAACTCAATGGTCTGATCCTTATTCAATATGATAATTTTTGTTGGTGTAGTATTAACAAGATTTTGAGAATAGTCTCTTTCCGATCTAAGTTGCTTTTCCATTTCAACTTTTTCTGAAATGTCTATAATGGAAGCCATCATGCAAATGGGATCACTAGTCTCAGATTTCACTAAATTGCCAATTAGTTGAAATATAGCTGTTGTGCCATCGTTCAATTTTGCAATGAGTTCGCCTTTCCATTCACCAAATGTCATCAAGTTATGAACTACAGCTTTGGCAGCATTTTCATCAACCCAAAACTCAATTGGAGACCTTCCTACCACTATTTCGCTATCTGGAATTTTCCACATTTTCCGAAATGCTTTGTTTACATACGTTAGTTTCCCATTTAAATCTGAAATAGCTATTCCACTAATGGCAGACTCTAGCGCTGCAAAAGCCAATTTATTTGAAGTTAAATCGTTAAGGCCATCCATGTTTACTTATTTTAAAAGATAATCATTTATTATTTTCATAAACTTATTAATATCAATAGGTTTGGTAATGTAATAAGAGAATCCTAAATCCATTCCTTTTTTCACATCATTTTCCATTGCATTTGCTGTAATTGCTAAAACTGGAATGCTTTCAAATTCTTCCATCTTTCTAATTCTTTTTAAAACTTCAAAGCCATTCATTTCTGGCAAGTTAATATCTAAAAGAATTAATTCAGGTTTTATTTCACTTATTATCTTTAAGCCGTCCAAAGGCTTAGTTGATGTAACTAATTTTGCGCCAGGAAGGTAATCAAATATTTGTGTCATCAATTTAATATTGGACAAGTTATCTTCTATATAAACAACATATACTTCGTTTGGTTTATTAATTTGTGAAGGATTATTCTTAACAATTTCTTCTTCTTTTTGATCAGTTTGTATTCTACTAGCTTTTTCGGATTCCAATACATCTAACTCAACCCAAAACGTACTTCCCTCATTTTCCTTACTTAATACACCAATAGAGCCATTCATTAATTCGACAATTCTCTTTGTTATCGATAAACCGATTCCTGTTCCTTCAACTTCTTTATTTTCAAGCCCCAATCGTTGAAATGGTAAGAATAATTCATTTAACTGATTAGACGGAATTCCAATTCCTTTATCAGCTACGACAAGCAAAATTTTTGCTTGCTTCTCAGATACTTTCTTTTCTAACGTTATTCGAACTTCACCATTTATCTTATTGTACTTAATCGCATTTGATAGCAAATTAAGTACAACTTGTTTTAATCTTAGTCGATCTGCTTTTACAATAAATTGAGCTTCATTTATAAATTGAATTTTAACTGACTTTTTGAATGCTAGGGTCTTTACCAATGTAATCGATTCTTGAATTACATCATTTATTAATACAGGTTCCAAAATCATGTCATTATTACCCGACTCAATCTTAGATAAATCTAAAACTTGATTAATCAGTTCAAGTAAGTGTTTCCCTGCTTTTCGAATTTCACGAATATTTGCTTTTTGTTCACTTGTAAGCTTTTCGTCATATTCTAATAATTGACTAAAACCGATAATTGAATTCATTGGAGTCCGCAACTCATGGCTCATACTCGATAGAAATTCAGATTTAGCGAAATTGGCTTTTGTCGCTTCATCTTTTGCCGCAATTAATGCATTCTCTGACTCAACCCTTTCTGTTACATCCTGTACGGTTCCAACTAATTTGCTAACTTTTCCAGTAGAATCAAGTTCAGCATGGGCTATTTCTTGAAAGTATCTGATTGTGTTGTTTTTTAAAACTACTCTATGAGTTACATTAAACTGTCCGGTTTTTTCAGCTTCAATCAGTTTTTTTCCAATCAACCTGAAATCTTCTTCTAAAAGAATATCCTTTAATAATCCAAAATGGGCAGGATTATCAACTTTTTTCATGTTTAAAAGATTATACACTTCATCTGACCAATCAACTGAACCGTCAGAAAAATCGATAGACCAATTTCCAATTTTTGCTATGGATTGAGCAAACTTTAAATCATTTTCTCGTTCAGCAAGCGCAAGTTCTGCTAATTTTTTATCATGTATATCTTGAACAACTCCGATCATTTTTATTGGTTTATCGTTTTCATCTCTAATTACGGCCCCTTTTTCTTGAACCCACTTTATGGTTCCATCAGCCCAGACAACTCTGTGTTCAATATTATAGGGCTGGTTATGCTCAACTGAATCTCGAATTGCATTCATTACGGCATCTTTATCATCAGCATGAATTACATTTAAAAATTTGTCGAATTCTATATCCATTGAGTTATTTTCTGGATATCCGAATAATGGACCAACACGTTCAGTCCAATACAATTCATTAGTAACTATATCCCATTCCCAAGTACCTATATTAGCATATACTTGCCCTCTTCTTAATCTCTCTTTATTTAATTCATTTAAGATTTCTAACTTCTTTGTTTCGGTATTATCAAATATAACACCATCAAATCCAATAAGAATTTCATCTTCAAAAAGCATCTTTTTAAATTCTTTAACCCAATGAATAGTCCCATTTTTGTGGATAATTCTATATTCACCCGTTACAGAGTGTTTAATACTTTTTAGAGAATCGAAATCACTTAAATAGTTATCAACATCATCTGGATGAACTAAAGACAACAAGGCATTTTTGCCATTGATTAATAACTCATTATCAGTGTAACCACAAATTTTAAAACTATTTGAAATATGACTGATACCCGATTCAATTCTATAACTATAAACCATTCCTGGTAAGTTATTTACTAAAGACTTGTAGTTAGTTTCACATTCTATTAAAGGTGTTTCACTTTTAATTCGTTCTAGTGTATTTACGATGATATTACAAAAAAAAGATAGTAACTCTATTTCATACTCTTCGAAATTATTCCTGTTAGAATAAAAAGACACTAAACCTAAAGTTTCATTTTCTTTTTTAAGTGATTTAATCAAAAAGGAGCACGTATCTAAAAAAAGATATTTACGAATTTCGTTATTTATATTTTCTTTAATAGAAAAATCATTGTTTACATAGATAAATGACTCTTGTTTGAGCTTTTCTCTTAATTCAGGAATATCATTTAAATCGATTGAAATAAATCTTGACTCTCCCTCTATAAGTTCATCATTAACCCTATGATAGAGTTCAAGTTTATCTTTTTGAAAAGAGAAAAAAATATCAGCGCCATTAACCTCTAACTTTTTGCATAATAAGTTTGAGTAGTTTTTAATTATCTTATCGAATTCGTTTTTTTGAGCTTTTATAAGACTAGATGCAAAATCACTTAATATTTTTTGCGCTTCATTTTGCTTAGTAAGTCTTGCTTCTAATTCTTTTAACTTGGTTATTTCAGTTCTTATTGATAAATATTGAATCGTTTTACCATCAACATCAATCTTTGGGACAATTGTTGTTTCAACCCAATACAGAGACCCATCTTTTTTCTTGTTGCAAATCTCACCATTCCATGTAGCGCCACTACTAATTGTTTTCCACATTTCTTTAAAAAACAATTTTGAATGGTAATTAGATTTTATAATCTGATGTCTTTTTCCAACTAACTCTTCACGGGAATAACCACTAATTTCACAAAACTTATCGTTTACATAGGTAATTATTCCTGCCCTATTAGCAATACTAACTATGGCATGTTTATCTAATGCTTCAATTTGTAATGCATATTTCGATTCATAAGAACTTGTAGAAGTTGCTTCTATAGTTTTGGAATTATCTACAAAATCAATAAAAACCTTGCCTGACTTATTTTCTTCTTTATTTATTTTATCATTGTGCTCATTATTAATCTCTTTACTGTCTTTCATACCAATTTATTTGCCTTAAATGATTAAATAATAGTATGTATAATTTGATTAAGTTTGCCAACCAACTAATTCTTTAATTGTATCTTTTACTGCTGATGGTTCAAAAGGCTTAATAAATAATCGATCAACTTCAGCAGGTTTATTTTTTGCTAAATCTTTATTTGCAGTAATCATAATAATAGGAATGCGTGAGAATTCAGGCAATGTTTTAATTTTTCTTACAAATCGATCTCCATCCACATTTGGCATTGAATAGTCTGTAAGAATAATATCGTATGATTTTTTCCTTAATTCATTTAATGCTTCTTGCGCTGTATGAACCTTCGTATACTCAAAATAATCCATTGAGAGAACTCTTTCCCAAATAGCTGTTTGCAATTGAACATCATCTAACAATAATACATTAAATGTTTTTATTTGAGACTGTTCGCCAAAATATTCGGAAATATTTTTTTTTAGATCTAAACGATCAAAAGGCTTTACAACAAACTGAGATACACCTGAAGCAATAGCTTTGTTTTTCAAATCGCTTACAGATGTAATCATAATTATGGGAATGTCTTTCCAAAGTACATTTTTACGAACTTTTTTAGTCAATTCCATTCCATTCAAAATTGGCATCTCATAATCTGTTAAGATTAAACCAATTTTTTCTTTTTCCAATATTTTTAAAGCTTCTTCACCATTTACAGCCTCTACCGTTTCCAATTTCAAATCGGCACAGATACCTGAGATAAACTGTCTTTGAGTTTTAAAATCGTCTACTATTAAAATTTTATACATTGTAATTTACCGCATCTTTCAAATTTATTATAAACTTTTTAAACAGGTCTATAATTTCTTTTTCATCATTATTTTTCTTTAAATAACACTCTAGTTGAGAGCTCTTTTCGGCAATATTCTCATAGCCAGATACTTTTAGAGTAGGTCGTATTTTGTGCAATAAAAAAGAAATATCTTTAATCGTAATCGTTTCATTATATTCAAATTCTTCGATCCATTCATCAATTATATTATTAACATAATTTACATCTTTTATATCAGCATTTTCATATTTAACAGCTACTATTATTTCTGATTGCAACTGATTTCAAACTTGCTCAAATTCATACTTTCCTTTAGGCGCCATTCAAATAAAAATATATTTCCATACTTACTAAATACATTCTCATGATTGATAATCGCATTTTTCTTAAATCTAAAGTCTATTTGAGTTAATAATTGTTTAATTATAGGTTTTTTCATTTGAGAATTTTCAAGAATGCTCGAAACGTCTAAACCGGTATCTTCAATTTTGACAGCAATTGTATTTTTTAGAAATTGAATTTCGACTAATACTAAGCCATAGTTGGTTACTTCGGAGCTACTAGTTAGCAACATTTTTATGACTTCAAATAAATCATCTTCATTTTTCACTTGAATCGAATTATTTGCATTTATCATGTTTAACTGAACCACAACTCCATTGCTCCATTTTATCGATTTAATGGTTTCAGCAACTTTAAAATAAACGGGATTAGCTATTTTACTTGATAATGTTGAAATAGCTTGCCGATTAGTAACGAATGAAGTATTTGAACTAACTGATTTATCCGATTTATCCGATGAATTTTCCAAAAAAATAATTAAGCGTCTTTTTTCATCAATTCCGTCAAAAACTAAAACGCTACAATTACTACTAACAATTTCATTCCCATTGTTATCTATTTTACAAAAAACTATAGAATCTAAATCATCTTCGAATTCATTTTTTTCAATATTAACTGCTAAACTATTCTGATTATATAAATAAACATTTCTGTAAATAGTTATTTTATTTTTTTGACTATTTGGAAGTACTTTAAAATATTTATTAAATCTCTACTATAAGACTCGATAAAACCATCATCATTAAATATGATAAATGAATAATCAGGTTTTATTTTTTTTTCAAAATCAATAATCATATAAAAAAAATAAAGCTTACTTATTTGTAGACAAGTTTTCTGTATTTTGTTGAATTTCTAAAAGAATATTTTTTAAGAGCTCACATAAATCAGAAATATCTCCTTGGTTTATCGTTTCTTCTTTTATTTTCAATTCTAATGTTAAAAAAAATTGATACACAGAATCGTTACAAAATAGTTTGATATTCGGTTTTAATTTATGATAATTTTTTTTAAGCTCTGGAAAACCAATTATTTCCGAAGAATTAAAGCCCGAAATATCTTCGATTGATTTTATTAAAAGTTTAGCTAACAATCTATAAAAGTTTAACTTATAGCTTAACTCCCCTTTAGTTAAACTTAGGATTTTTGTCTCGTCCAAATAACTACTTTTTGATACTCTCATCGCAATAAATATAAAATGAGATTAAAATACTTCCACAAAATAAACTCCATAATACATCAAATTATAATTCTGCTTACTATCACATTTTAAGCATCACAGAAATTTATCGAAAATGCTTAAAATCACGATACCTACGTAAGATATAATTTTGAAATGAAATTGACAAAAAATTAAGATTAGGTTTTCCTTATAGTGTTTATCAGTTTTTTTTAAATTGAGTTTTGCATGATTAATTTATAACTCAAAAATTCACTCTTTAATAACCGCATTTAATACATTATTCATAAAAGTTATGCCTCGACTCAAAGAAGTTTAATAAGCATTTTTACAGTTAAACTTATTCCTCAATTTGCTTAGGATAACAGCCTAATACTCTAAGATTCGCTGCTTTTCCATCTAATTCTTTTAAAGCTTTAATTACTTTAGGGTCTTGATTGTTGGCTTCGATATCTACATAAAACTGATATTGAAATGCTTTATCTGGGCGTGGTCTTGATTCTAGTTTTGACATATTTATTTCGTATTTATCCAAGACTTGCAAACAACGCATTAAGGCGCCTTTTTCATGAATCGTGGATAAAATGAGCGAGGTTTTACTAGGTAACTGTGGATCTACAGCGACTTTTTGCTTTCCAATTACAACGTAACGTGTATAATTATCGGGGTTATTGGAGATTTCATGTTGTAAAATGTGTAAGCCGTATTTCTCTGCTGCTTCAGGACTTGCTATAGCCGCTTGAGATAAATCAGCATCAAATTTTACTTTTTGCGCGCTCATGGCTGAATCAATAAATGATTCTATGGTTGTATGATGAAATCCACTTAAAAATTTACTGCATTGAACCAAAGTAAGTGGATGGGAAATAATTCTGCGAATGTTTTCGAATGCTACGGGTTCTAAAGTCACCAAACAATGCTCTACTCGAAATACTTCTTCCCCAACAATAAATAAAGATTTTGAACCCAATAAGTCATAGGTGTCATTTATTGACCCTGCTGTTGTATTCTCAATAGGTAAAATACCGACTTGAACTTTGTCGGTTTCAACAGCATTGGTAACTTCTTCAATTGTAGGAAACCCATGGCAAATAACCTCTTCGTAGCGTTCTCTATAATGTCTTAGTGCAGCTAAATGAGAATAAGCCCCTTCTAAACCTTGATAAGCCACATGAATGGATTTCACCGTATTTAGTTCATTTTGATGATCAACCAAAGAATGATTTTGATACCGAACAGATTGAAAAATGATTTCGCGGAATAATTGCTCTGCAAAATATGGGTCTAAACCTGCAGTTACTGCCTTTTCACGAATTTTTTTGAGTAAAGCATCTTCACGATCTAAATCCCTAACTTGAGTTGCTGTCGATATTTTTGAAGAAATGACTTGACGAACAACGCGCTGTCGTTCAGCTAAAGCTTTAATAATACGATGATCTAAAGAATCGATGGTTTCGCGGAGTTTAAGTAACTGCTCCGGTTTAAGTGTGTTTTCAGGCATGGTTGAATTCGAAAAAGTACTATTTTTGAATTCGTAAATTTAATGAAAACTTTGGCAAAGTTTAGGACTTTGCCAGAGTTGTTTCAACAATTTGCTTTGTGAAACTAGCTAAATATTATCTTTGCATACAAGACATCATTTCGAGAAGTATGATTTCTAGGATTTTAATCGAACTAAATCGCTAATTTTTAATCAAGAACTATGTTTTATAATAAAATCTTGTTTGACAACTTAAATCTCTACTTCTTTTTTTGAAAAGGAAATCTCAGACTCTGAAGCCATATTTTTTGACAGATTTTCTGCCATTTCAACCCGTAATTTTTGAATGGTTAGCCCACTTATTAATCTACCGTGTTGAGCAATAGAGATTTTTCCCGTTTCTTCTGAAACAACAACAACAAACACACTATTCGATTCACTTACCCCAACAGCTGCTCTGTGTCTAGTACCAAATACCGATAATATATTTTGATTAGCACTCAAGGGTAATAAGCAACCCGCAGCCATTATTCGGTTTCCTTTAATAATAATTGCCCCATCGTGAAGCGGTGCTTCTTTATTGAAAATGGCTAATAATAAACCAGTTTTTACTCGAGCATCAATTTCGGTCGCTGCTTCAATAATATCGTTTAAGGCATTTCCCTGAGCAAAAACGATGAGCGCACCTGTTTTGGTTTTACTCAATAATTTGATGGCATTTATAACTTCATTAATTACATTTTCAGACTGCTTTTTTGAAAACAACTTATCGAAATTTGTATTTAAGCCTAAACTATACAACAACTTACGAATCTCTGGCTGAAAAATAATAAATACCGCTAAAATCCCCACATCCATTATTTTCCTGAGAAAGAAATTAATGGTATTTAAGCCTAAAGCACTTACACCTGCATTTAAAACGAAAATAAAGACCAAACCAATGAACGCAGGTATGGCAAACGAGCCTCGAATCCATTTATACAAATAAAACAGAATGCTCGCAATTATTAAGGTTTCAATGAAATCCTTAATTCCAAATTCTAAAAATCCAATAGGAAAAAAGTCCAAGTTCAGCTAAAATAAGTGGGTTTTCGGCGTTTTTGAATATATAAAATGCTGAGGATTAAAGTAGCTATTCAATTTTAAAATCGAATCATAGTTAATTGGTTGACACGTAGATTGTTAAGATTAAACTGTTTGCAAATACATTTGCAGCATAATTAAATTAAATCTGCTGTCTTTTAGCTTTGCAGAACATCACATAGTTAAAAAATAAATTTTAAGTTCCCTCTTAAAAGTCGATTTTGCCAGTTTTTAACCATTCAAATCGTATGAAATCGCCTATTTAGTTGCTGAAAATTACTTTTCAGAGTAAGCTCAATTTTTGCAAATACCTTTTTGTCATTAATTCTCCCTAGTTCACTTTATTATTCTTACATCTTCGAACTTAATTATCTTGCTCAAAGATGGAATTTACTTTGATTTTTCAAAATAAGGATTATAGCGTTTTTTTCTGGATTGCATTAAATACAGCAATAGATTCTGCTTCTTCTTTAACATCATGAACCCTAAGAATTTTTGCGCCTTTAGTTAGAGCATCATAATGAAATGTTACTGTACCAATAAGACGATCTTGAGCAGGTTTTCCACCTAATATTTGCCCAATAATAGATTTCCTAGACGCTCCAACTAATAATGGACAACCGAAATGAGTTAACTCATTTAAATGATGAGAAATAATTAAGTTATGCTCAGCCGTTTTTGCAAAGCCAAAACCAGGATCAAGAATAACTCTATTTAGAATTCGTTCATCCGTTAATTGCAATTGATAAAAAAAGAACTTTTTGATCTCCTTAATTACATCTTCATAAAAAGGAGCGTTTTGCATAGTTTTAGGATTTCCTTTTGAATGCATAATCACTAAACCTGCATCATATTCTTCACATAAATCAACAAATTCTGGATGGATTTGTAATCCACTAACATCGTTTATAATATGAGCACCGGCTTTTAAGCAAGCTTTTGCCGTTTTTAGTTTTGTTGTATCAATGGAAAATAATTTTTTTGGAAATTGCTTTATCAATTCCTCAACTACCGGGACAACTCGTTTAAACTCTTCTTCATCTGACACAGGTTCTGCACCAGGTCTTGTAGACTCTCCCCCAACATCAATAATTGTGGCCCCTTCTTGGTTCATTTCAGAGACCCGTTTACACGCTAAATCTATTGTCGTGTATTTACCACCATCTGCAAAAGAATCTGGGGTAAGATTTAAAATACCCATAACAATAGGGCTAATAAGAGAAAGCGTCTGACCTTTAATGATCAGACGCTCAGATTTTTCTCGAAAATAGGTTTCCAATAGGGTGTTAGTTTTGTCTTAAACTACCATTCTTCTTGTAAGTCACCACTTTTATCTTCTTTCTCTGCCCATTCATCAGCAGAATCCATAGGATCGTTGGTAACATTGATAACACGATCTGACCATTTTTCGGCTAATTTTGCGTTCCATTCAATATAATGTTCCCATTTTTGAGGGACTTCATCTTCAGGATAAATAGCTTCAACAGGACACTCAGAACGACAAGCATCACAGTCTATACATTCATCTGGATCGATGGTTAAAAAGTTTGGACCTTCACGGAATGCATCTACTGGACAAACGGATGCACAATTGGTGTATTTGCAGTTTATACAAGGTTCGGTTACTATATATGCCATTTCGGTTAAGAAAAATTGATTGGGGTTGATACAGTTAGTTGACCAAATATAATGCAAAGCTACTTAGATGCAATTCAAATAAGGGTTTAAAGGCGGAAAATAGAATTAATCTTATCCGAATACTTTTTATTAGTTCATTCTCAATTGATTACTAAATAGTTTTGGAATTACTAATTTTACCAAATTGACTCAAGCTTTGAATAGTTCTTTGATTTCGCATATTCTTTTGATCATATTAAAATCAATATTTTACAACATCAGTCATAATTTTCAACTTGAAGCTATCAATAAACGGTAGAAAGAAAATCACCTATTCTTTCGAAGTATTTGAATCTAATTTAACTGATCTTAGTGATGATAAAATTGAGTTTATCATTCTTGAACATCGTAAAGATTGCTTTATACAAGTAACAAATTCTGATAATAACTCCTACCTAGTCGAGTATTTTAATAATCAAGTAAAGTTTTGCCCAACTAATGAGCTTGATTTTGAAGCGACAAAAGAAGTATTTATACAATTCTCTAAATCACCCTTATCACCTCCAAAACTGTGGATTAAAACAAATTGGAAGTCATCTGACGTAGATAAATCAGAATCTCAAAACACCCCTTTCTATCTTCGAATAGTATTTTTGATGAAAAAATTAAGCTATCTACTTTTGCTCTTTTAATGATTACCCTTTTTATTGAGCTAATTATTCCCGGTTTAATTCCTTTTGATACATCTTTTAAATCAAAACCTTTTTTAGAATTCTTATTGATAATCAATTTTCTACAGATGCCACTTATAATTTTAAAATTGCAAAATAAATTAGATAAAACTGGAAATAGGAACTTAAAATTACACTATCAAAATTCTAGAGAACTAATTAATGATATTGGTAATCTTCTTTGGGGAGTTTTAATCTTAATAATGTATTTATCAATTCACATATTCAATTAATGATCAAAAGCATTTTCAGATCAAAACCTATCAAAAAACAATTCTGCTCATTTTAAAGCCCAAATCCAGTTAAAGCATTTATATACATTTTTTCAAATGGAAAACATTGAGATTGTTTGCTAATCTTTTTTTATTAAAACTGATTAGCAAACTCTACTTAAAAACAAAACGCTTTCTAAAGATGGATTTGAGAAATCTACCTCTAATTCATCTTTAAATAAATTACGCTGGACCAATCAAGTTCTCAGCAATAATTGAAGAAGAAAGTACACCTGGCAAACCAGCGCCAGGATGCGTTCCTGCACCTACAAAATATAAGCCTTCCACATCTTCCGATTTATTGTGAGGTCTAAACCAAGCTGATTGTGTTAATAATGGCTGAACGGAGAATGCTGAGCCTACATGTGAATTCAACACATCTTGGAAGTGAAGCGGATCTATATAATGTTCTGCAACTATGTTTTCTTCCAAATCAGGTAAGTAATTCTCTTCCAAGAACTTCATAATGGCATCACGATACGGTTTTGCTTGGGTTGTCCAATCAATATCTGCATCTAAGTGAGGAACTGGTGATAAAACATAGAACGACTCATGACCTTCAGGTGCTATACTTGAATCTGTAATTGTTGGCATGTGGAGATACAATGAGAAATCTTCAGCCAATACTTTTTTATTGAAAATATCTTCTAATAATCCTTTGTAACGCTCACTTAAAATGATATTATGATGTTTGAGGTTTAGATTATTATATCTTTTTTTTGTTCCAAAATAGATTACAAAAAGAGACATCGAATATTTCGTTCGGTTAATTTTACGATCAGTGTATTTTCGACGATGTTGTTTGTCAATCATATTTTTGTAGGTGTAAGCTACATCTGCATTGGAAACTACAATGTCACTTTCGATTACTTCTCCATTTTTGAGAAGAACGCCATTTACATGACCTTTATCAATCAAGATTTCTTCAACTTCAGTATTTAAATGATACTTTCCGCCTTGTTCAACAAACAATTTGGCTAGCGCTTCAACAATTGCTCCCGTTCCGCCCAATGCATAATGAACGCCCCACTCGCGTTCTAAATAATGAATCATGGCATAAATAGAGGTTGTATCGAATGGATTTCCACCAACTAATAAAGGGTGAAAAGAAAAACAACGGCGTAAAAACTCATTTTCAACAAATTGAGAAACATATGAATACACGTTTTTGTACGACTGAAGCTTAATTAAATCAGGAGCAACTTTTAGCATATCCCAAATAGAAAGAAAAGGTACATCGGCTAATTCAGTAAAGCCTTTATCAAAAATAGCTTTAGTTGTTTTGATGAAATCGATATAACCTTGCTTGTCTTTGGGATTCCAATTATCAATCTGTTCTAGAATAAATTTTTCATCCCCATTATAATCAAGATGTTTACCTTTGTGATCAAAAATGCGATAAAATGGATTACATGGAACGAATTTCACATAATCTTCGCGTTTCTTTCCAGCTTTTTCGAAAATTTCATCGAACATGAAAGGCGCTGTGATTACTGTTGGGCCGCCATCAAATTTAAATCCATTTTTTTCATAAACATAAGCACGTCCGCCAAGTTTATCTCTTTTTTCAAGTATAGTAACGTCATGTCCAATTGATGCTAAACGATTCGCAGCACCTAAACCGCCGAAACCACTTCCTATAATGGTAATTTTCTTTTTCATTCTTTTTATACGTTAATTCATTTCTTTCAAAACAATTTTAAAATTTTTGCGCTTGATTCTGTCTGTTTTTTTGTAAGAATAGTTAAATCAGTGTGGTATCATTCATTTCATTATGATTCAAAATGATGATGCAGAATCAATTTAAATGCGAAGATAAGGCATTGAATCAATCTACCTTTAACTGATCAATTGCGATATCACTAAATTTAATGGAGTTAAAAGGGAAAAGCTATAAACGAAATAATTTAACAGTAAATAATGTTTCTTGAACAACAAATCAATTCGAATCTTAAGTCAAAAAAAGTAAAGAGTCTAGCACCAGCAAAATAATTATTCATCGGAAGATTTTTTTTTGCAAATATCAAATTTTTTTGGCGCAGTCATAGGGTTTACAGTTAATCAACTTTTAACCATTTACTTCCCTTTTTTGGGCTAAATTTAGACCTATTCAATTTACACATAATAAAAAATACTATGAACAAACTTAAACAAATTGGTTTTACTGCCATTTGTATTTTTGGCTTAAGCTTTCAAGCAAGTGCACAATTTAAACAAGCTCCACTTCCTTACGCTTACGACGCACTTGAACCCTATATTGATGCTCAGACTATGGAAATCCATTATTCTAAACATCATGCTGGTTACATAGCCAACTTAAATAAAGCATTAGAAGGTGTTGAAAATGCACCTACATCTATTTATACCTTAATGGCTAACATTTCAAACTATTCAACAGTGGTAAAAAATAATGCTGGTGGATATTTTAATCACACGTTATTCTGGGAAACACTTGCACCTGCAAGTGACCAAAAACCAAGTGAAAAATTACTTTCTGCAATAAATTCAACATTTGGCGATTTAGATGAGTTCAAAGAAAAAATGAATAGAGCTGCCATGACTCAGTTTGGTTCAGGTTGGGCATGGTTGATTCTGAAAAAAGATTCCACATTAGCCATTATTTCGACTGCAAATCAAGATAATCCATTAATGGACGATGCAGAAGTAAAAGGAACTCCTCTTATTGCTATAGATGTTTGGGAACATGCCTATTACCTAAAGTATCAAAATAAACGTGGAGATTATTTGGGAGCCATTTGGAACGTGTTGAATTGGTCTGAAATAAGTAAACGTTATGCTTTTGCAATGCGTTCATCAAAAGATGTTTTTACAGCTTGGAAAGAATTAGATGATTTCCATACTGTGATGGATGGAACTTTTCATCCTGCTGAAGATGGCAATTTTGACCCCATCAAAAAAGAAATCAAAAACATGGTAAAAGTTGCTAAGAAACTTAAGAAAAATGCAATTCCAACCTTGTTTGATTCTGAAATGACAAAAATAGCTGTTGCTGATTTAGAAAAAGGAACCTTAGCATTCCAAAAATCAGTTAAGAACAAAAAGATGAGCAAAGAAGATTTAATGAAAGAGTTTGAGGAATTACATCATAAATTCCACAAAGTGCTTGATTTAGCTCGAATGAATTAAAAAATCAACTTTGCCAAGGTATAAAACTTTGGCAAAGTTTTTCTCTCTTAAAGGGTCTCTTTTAACCATTTAAAGAACTCAGCATGCCAAACTAAGGCATTTTGAGCTTTTAGAATCCAGTGATTCTCTTCAGGAAAATATACTAAGCGTGATTTAATTCCACGTAATTGCATTGCAGTAAAGGCTTCAAAACTTTGATTTTCAGGAACTCTATAATCACGTCCGCCTTGAATAACCAACATGGGAGTATTCCATTTTGTAATTTTATTGATTGGATCAAATTCATTGTATGCTTTTTGTGCCGCTGTATTTGAAGTTTCCCAATAAGCTCCGCCATTATCCCAATTGGTAAAGAAAGTCTCTTCGGTTGTACCATACATACTTTTCATGTTGAAAATTCCAGCATGAGTAATAAATGTTTTGAAACGATTTTCGTGGATTCCAGCCAAATAATACATGGAATACCCACCATAACTAGCGCCAATTGCGCCTAATCTATCTTTATCAACATAAGATTCTTTACTTACTTCGTCTATGGCACTTAAATAATCTTGCATTACTTGTCCGCCCCAGTCTTTACTGATTTGCTCGTTCCATTCAACACCATGACCTGGCATTCCACGACGATTCGGAGCAACAATGATGTAACCATTTGCTGCCATTAATTGGAAGTTCCAACGGAAAGAATAAAATTGAGATAATGCTGATTGAGGTCCGCCCTGCGCATATAATAAAGTCGGGTATTTTTTTGATGCATCAAAATCAGGTGGGAAAATCACCCAAACCAACATTTGTTTACCATCGGTTGTATTTACCCAACGTTTTTCAACTTTTGAAGTTTTCAAGTTTGCATAAACATCATTATTGGCATTACTTAACTGAGTAAACGACTTTTTCTTTAGATTATAGTTAAAGATTTCTTTAACATGATTCATATCGTTGCGTGTAACTATTAAGGCATTTTTCAACTCTGCTACAATTCCATTTACATCAAAATCTCCTTCGGTAAGTTGAACTACAATTGGCATCTTTTTGCTTTTACTCGGTACATCTACTTCAAATAATTGAATAGTTCCTTTTGTTGGAGCAACGAAATAAATCTTTTTAGCATCTTTTGACCACATGAATGCATTTACAGTTCCATCCCAATCTTTGGTAAGATTCATTTTAGAACCGTTCATCATTACATAAATATCGTTTTTATCAGATTCATACCCATTTCTAGCCATGCTCAACCAAGCTAAATCGCCTTTTGATGAAAAAGCAGGAGCTGTATCGTAGCCCAACATTCCTTCAGTAAGATTAATTGTTTTTCCAGAAGCGACATCATATTGATATAAATCAGAATTCGTACTTTGAACATACTCGGTTCCAGAGAGTTTTTTAGAGACATAAACCACAGATTTACTCTCAGAGCTCCACGTATAATCTGACTCATCTCCAAATGGCATAGTAGGTGTATCGAATTTTTCATCTTTCATGATATCGACGCCTTCATCCGCTTTCCCATCTACAATTTTGTGAACAAAAACGTGATTGTAGCTTCCATCTCTCCAAGTATCCCAATGTCTGTGATCAAGAGAATTGTAAATTTTCACATTACTTTTGTCGAGCGCAGGATAAAAATCAGAGCCCGCAACATTCATTAATTTTACGGTTCTATTCGTTAGTTGAAATTTGCCGTCAGGTGAGATTGAAGCATCGGTAACTAAACCATCAATAGATTCAATTTTTGTCGGAGTTCCGCCATTTATAGGAACAGTAAAATACGCTTTTGTGTTATTTTGATTTTCAATATCTGGCGTTGAAACGCTGTAAACAAGATTTTTACCATCTTTTGTTATACCAACCGCAGCAACACGACCTAATTTCCACAATAATTCAGGAGACATAACATCTTGAGCAAAGCCATTGTGAAGACTAAAACCCAGAATGACGCATAAAAGAAGAATACTTTTCATTCTATTTTATTTTTTAAGTTAATAGATGAGGGAAGTTAATCAGGTTTAAGAAAGGGAGCAAGAATTTGAATTGGGTTCAGGTGAAAGGCTGAAGGCTGGAGGCTGGAGGCTGGAGGCTGGAGGCTGGAGGCTGGAGGCTGGAGGCTGGAGGCTGGAGGCTGGAGGCTGGAAAATAAATCAAATCCGACATCCGAAAATCTATTTAAAAACAATCGTATCTAATTCACCACTCGTTTTGCTCATTTGTGCTTGATAATAAATTTTTGAATTTGCAGGAACACTCTGTGTCAACCAAACATTTCCGCCTATTATTGAATATTCTCCAATTTGAGTTGTTCCGCCAAGAATAGTTGCACCAGCATAAATAATAGAATGATCTCCAATTGTGGGATGACGTTTAACTTCGGCATCATGTTTAGAAACACTAAGCGCACCTAATGTAACTCCTTGATATAATTTCACCCATTTCCCAATAATTGTAGTCTCCCCAATTACAATTCCGGTTCCATGATCAATACAAAAAGATTCACCAATTTGTGCACCGGGATGAATATCTATTCCTGTTTTACTATGTGCAAACTCTGAAATCATTCTAGGAATCAAACGAACTCCAAATGAATACAAACTATGAGCAATTCGGTGAGCAGCAATGGCAAAAAATCCAGGATACGTCCTAATTACTTCCGTTTCACTTCGTGCGGCAGGATCTCCCTCAAAAATAGCCTTAACATCTTTTTCTAAAAGTTGATGAATTTCTTCCACCTCTGAAAAAAATAAATCAGCCACATGCTCCACTTCATCATCAGATTTAACAGGATTTCGATAAAGAATTTGCTCTAATTGAAGTTTTAAGCGCTCAATATGAAGCTCAAACTCCTTTTTTGACTGAAATTGCTGTTTTCTGAAATCTGGAAAAAGTGTACCTAACAATTCATTAAACCACTCTGATACAATAGTTGGTGATGGACAACTTTGGCAATGTTGCTGATTTGAATAGAGTTTATCGATAAAAGAAGATTTCATGAATTCGTTTTTTTGATTTATCTGCTAAAATACTCGATAATTCCCTCATTTGTTTTACAAATCGAGACTGAAGTCTCTTTTCTGCTTTATCAGCACGAGACTGAAGTCTCGCGCTAAATAATTTTGGTGCGAGACTTCAGTCTCGTACTAAATTAGCGATTTAGAGACATCAGTCTCATTTTTTTATTTTTTTGGGAAGATTTTTCGTTTTCAAGCGTCTCTATTCCAAAAAGGAAAATTTATGAGCCGCAAATACAAATTTTATGATTCAAGAAACCCACATTTTATCACCTTTTCAACAGTTGAATGGATAGACATTTTCACTCGTCGCATTTATTACGACACTATTGTTAACAGTTTAGCTTTTTGCATAGAAAAGAAAGGATTAATTCTTCATTCGTGGTGCATAATGACCAATCATGTTCATTTAATTGCAAGTAGTGAAACTAATAAATTAAGCTATATAATGCGTGATTTGAAGAAATTCACTTCTGTTCAATTGCTTGAAATAATTATTGATAATCCAAAAGAAAGTCGTAGAAATTGGTTGAAGTGGATACTAAAATCCAATGGTCAACAAAATTGCCACAATCATCATTATCAAGTTTGGCAACAACATAATCACCCAATTATTTTGGAAAAAAATGAGCAAATGGATAAAGCCTTAGATTATATTCACCAAAATCCAGTGAAAGCAGGCTTTGTTGATCAAGCTGAAGATTGGGTTTATAGCAGTGCTAAAGAATATGCGGGACTAAGGAATTTACTGCCATTGGTTTTAATAGAATAATAAAGACTGAAGTCTCTTTTTTGCTTTTATAGCACGAGACGAAAGTCTAGCGCTATAAAATATTTTGGTTTGGTGCGAGACTTCAGTCTCGTACCATTTAGCAAATTAGAGACTTTAGTCTCAAAATATATTGCAGATTTAAGAAAATTTATTCGCTTTTTTATTGGGAGTCTTTTATCTTAATTAGTATATGGAAACTCCCGTTCAACAAACTACTTGCTATCATTGTGGCACAGATAATAATGGCGCTCCTGTTTTTCACGATGGAAAAGCATTCTGTTGTAATGGTTGTGTATCAGTATATCAATTACTTACTGAAAGTGGTCTTGATTCTTTCTATACTATGGAAGACAGACCTGGAGAGAGAAAATATTCAGCCGATTCTGAAAAATTTGATTGGCTAGACGACCCTGAAGCTTCAAAAGCATTAATTAAATATAGCGATGAAAAACAATCGCTTGTAAGTTTTTACATTCCTGATATTCATTGTGCTTCCTGCGTATGGTTATTAGAAAAACTCCCCTCTCTTAAAAAAGGAATCTTAAAATCTGAAGTAGATTATCTACGCAAAGAAATACGTGTTTGGTTTAACCATACTGAAATTTCAGTTCGTTCCGTGGTTCAATTACTTGCTTGGCTTGGCTATGAACCAATGATTCAATTAAGCGACTTAGAAAATGAAGCGGATTCGAAAAAACCCTGGAGAAGAACGTATTTAAAGCTTGGTTTAGCAGGCTTTGCTTTTGGCAATGTGATGCTCTACAGTTTTCCAGATTATTTGGGCTTAGATTTATACAGTGAATACCTCAGAAGTATTTTTACTTGGTTAAGTGCACTAATTAGTGTACCCGTTTTAGTTTTTAGCGCAGAAGATTATTGGAAAAGTGCTTGGTATAGCATTAAAAGTCATCGTATAACGATGGATGTACCTCTTACAATTGGCATTTTTGCTATGTTTGCGCAAAGTGCTTATGAACTTATGAGTAAAAGTGGCTCAGGTTATTTCGACTCATTTACGGGACTAATTTTCTTTTTATTGATTGGTAAATTATTTCAGCAAAAAACTTACCATGCTATTTCATTTTTCCGTGATTATCGTTCTTATTTCCCTATGTCTGTTTTCGTAAAAATTGAAGATGGATTTAAAGCAATTCCTTTAGCGAAGTTGAATAAAGGGGATGTAATTCGAGTACGAAATGAAGAACTTATCCCTGCAGATTCTACATTAATTAGTGAAAAAGCAAGTATTGATTATCATTTTGTAACAGGTGAATCGGCACCAGTTAACATCAAAAAAGCTGATGAGGTATTTGCTGGTGGTCGACTTAAAGGTCAAGAAGCTCAATTTTTTATTCAAAAAACTGTGGATCAAAGTTATCTAACTCAACTTTGGAATCACGAAGTGTTTAAACAAGATAAATTGACCAATCATGTTTCTTTAGCCGATAAGGTTTCCCCCTATTTTACTTGGGTTATTTTGGCAATTGCATTTGCTGGATTTTTTTATTGGCAATCAACTGATACAATGAAAGCCGTTCACGTTCTTGCAGCCGTTTTAATTGTAGCCTGTCCTTGTGCCCTATCGCTTTCAATACCATTCACTATGGGCTCTGTATTAAATACATTTTCTAAAAATGGTTTGTATTTGCGTTCTGAGAGAATTGTTGATCAACTTTCTAAAATCAAAACAATTGTTTTTGATAAAACGGGTACATTAACAGAATCGGGAAATTTGCCTTTAAAATGGATAGGTAGAGATTTATCAGATCATGAGGTACAACTTATAGCCGCAGCTGCAATGTCTTCTACACACCCCTTAAGTCTTGCAATTGTTAATTTTTTAAAATCAAAGGAAAAGCATTTTCCCGACGAACTTGTTGAAGTTAAAGGAATGGGAATTAAAGCTGTCTTTGGTAATAAAAAAGTACTTATTGGAAGTGAAAAATGGCTAAATTCAAACGGAATTGAAGCACAAGATTATATTGGCCATGCTACCAAAACTTATATAGGAATCGATGAACATTTATACGGTGCATTTATTTTCGAGCAAATTTTACGAGCTGGTTCTGCTGAGACTATTTCCAAACTTGCACAATCAGGTTTAAAATTAATTGGATTATCAGGTGATACTAAACCAAATTCAGGACCAGTAAAAACTCTTTTTGATTCTTTTCATGAAAGTAATTTTGATTGTAAACCCGAAGATAAATTGAATATCATTTCGCGCATAAAAAGAGAAAAAACTGATGAACTCGTGCTAATGGTTGGAGACGGACTAAATGACGCAGGTGCATTACAAGCAGCAGATGTAGGTATTGCAATTAGTGATGATGTGCATAGTTTTTCACCAGGATGCGATGGCATTCTACAAGCAGAACATATTTATCGTTTAGATGCAATGCTTCAATTATCAAATGATGCGAATAAAGTAGTTTATGCATCCTATACTATATCCTTCTTATATAATATTATTGGTGTAACCTTAGCTGTTTTGGGTTTATTATCCCCTCTTTTAACAGCTATCCTTATGCCATTAAGCTCAATTACTGTTTTGGTTTTCACAACTGGAATGGTTTATATTCTAAGCATTAAACGTAAGTTAGTGTAGGTTAATAAATAGATTAAATGGAAATCATCGTCGTCTTAGTAGGTTTTAGTATAACAATAGCTATAGGCTTTTTAGCAGCTTTTTCGTGGGCTGTTAAAAGTGGTCAATATGATGACACATACACCCCGTCTATGCGCATGCTTTTTTCTGATACTTCAAAAACAACAAACAACAATAACCATAACCATAAAAAAGGGAAAGACCAGGAGTAAGCACTTATGGCCTTACAACAATTCGAATACGATAACAAGGTAGTACGCAATTTTGCAATTGCAACTGTTGTTTGGGGAATAGTCGGCTTTTTAGTCGGCTTAATCGTTGCTTCAAAACTCGTTTGGCCCGAGTTTTTAAGCGGAATCCCCGAGCTTAGCTACGGACGTTTACGTCCTCTTCACACCAATGCTGTTATTTTTGCTTTTGCAGGTAACGGTATTTTCATGGGTGTGTATTATTCACTTCCTCGTTTGTTAAAAACACAAATGTGGAGTAAACTGTTAAGTACTATTCACTTTTGGGGCTGGCAAGGCATTATAGTTGCTGCTGCCTTAACTTTACCACTTGGTTTTACCTCAAGCAAAGAATATGCTGAATTAGAATGGCCAATTGATATCGCAATTGCCGTTATTTGGGTCATATTTGGATGGAATATGATGGCAACTATTTTTACTCGTCGTGAAAAACATATTTATGTTGCTATTTGGTTTTACATAGCAACATTTATCACCGTTGCTGTTCTTCATATTGTAAATAATCTTGAAGTTCGTGTAACAATATTTAAATCCTATTCCCTTTTTTCTGGAGTTCAAGATGCTCTTGTACAATGGTGGTATGGACATAATGCAGTTGCATTTTTCCTTACTACACCCTTTCTGGGAATTATGTATTATTTTATTCCAAAAGCTGCAAATAGACCCGTTTATTCCTATAAACTTTCTATTGTTCACTTTTGGTCACTTATTTTCATCTACATTTGGGCAGGTCCTCACCACTTATTATATACAGCACTTCCAGATTGGGCACAATCTTTAGGTACCGTGTTCTCCATTATGCTTATTGCTCCTAGTTGGGGTGGTATGATTAATGGATTACTTACCCTACGTGGTGCTTATGATCGTGTTCGCGATAATCCAGTTTTAAAATTTCTTGTAGTTGGTGTAACAGCGTATGGTATGAGTACATTTGAAGGACCTATGCTTTCGTTAAAAAATGTTAGTGCTATCGCTCACTACACAGATTATATAATTGCTCACGTACACATGGGGGCATTAGCATGGAACGGTGGTTTAACCTTTGCTATGCTCTATTATATTGTACCTAGAATTTATAAAACTCAATTGTTTTCTAAATCATTGGCAAACACACACTTCTGGTTTGCAACTCTTGGTTTATTATTCTATGCCATTCCATTATATGTTGCTGGTATTACCCAATCTTTAATGTGGAAAGAATTTACTGTTGATGGGTTCTTACGTTATCCAAATTTCGTTGAAACATTAACTCAAATTATGCCAATGTATATGTTGAGAGTTCTAGGTGGTACACTTTATATAACTGGTGCACTATTCTCAGTTTTCAATTTATATAAAACAGCTAAATCAGGAACTTTATGGGCATCCGAGCCAGACGAGGCTCCTGAAATGATTAAAATAAACGACCCAATGCCAAAAGATGGTAAGAAGTTCCACCATTGGTTAGAATCAAAACCCGCTTTATTTACCATTCTTGCATTATTAGCAATTTTGGTTGGAGGTATTGTTGAGTTCATCCCTACCGCTATGGTAGAATCCAACATTCCAAAGATTGCTAGTGTAAAACCTTATACTCCTTTAGAATTAATTGGACGAGATATTTATATACGTGAAGGTTGTAATAATTGTCATTCACAAATGATTAGGCCATTTAGAAGTGAAACCGAACGATACGGTGAATATTCTAAAGCTGGAGAATTCGTCTATGATCATCCATTCTTATGGGGTTCACGTCGCGCTGGTCCCGATTTACATCGCGTTGGTGGAAAATATCCAGACTCATGGCACTATCTTCACATGAGAGAACCAGAATCAACCTCACCTCAGTCAATTATGCCTCGCTATCCATGGATCTATGAGAACACAATTACCTATAGTGATCTTGACGCTAAAATTGGTGCATTAAAATTCTTGAATGTTCCTTATACATTTGAAGCAGGTGAAGCTGAGTCGAATGCTCGTATGCAAGCTCAAAAAATTTCTAATGGGTTAAAAGCGGCAGGTTTTAACGACGCTGAAGCCGATAAAGAAATTGTTGCTGTTATTTCCTATTTACAACGCTTAGGAACCGACATTAAAGCTGCTAATGCTTCAACAGCTTCTTTGGAGTAAGTCATGTATAAACAGGTTCTAAACTCAATTACTGATATCGAGCTTTTTCCCATTATCAGTATGATTTTATTCATCAGTTTTTTTGCTCTTATGCTCTATAAAGTGTACCACTCAGGTTCTTCCTGGGTGGATCACATGGCTTCACTTCCATTGGAAGATGTTAGTACAATTGAAGCAATTTCGGCCGATGCGACTAATCCCAACAACAAAAAAATATCAATGAATTAAGGAGGTAAAAATCATGTCTGAAAATGTAAATAAAAAACAGCAGGCCGATATTTTCGATGATGAAAAAGACGTATTGCTCGATCATAATTATGATGGCATCCGCGAATTAGACAACCACATGCCTGGTTGGTGGGTATTCGGATTTTGGTTCTGTATTCTTTTTGCAGTTCTATACTTACTTTTCTATCACGTTTTAGGCTGGGGATCTAGTTCAAAAGGTGAATATGAGGCAGAAATGGCTGGAGTGGTTTCTCAAAGACCAACATCCCCAACAGTTAATACAGACGATTGGATAGAATTAACTTTTCTAACAGATGTTGAATCCGTTGAAAAAGGAAAAGCTATTTACAATTCCATTTGTAATGTTTGTCATGGGGCGAATGGCAAAGGTCTAGTTGGGCCTAACCTTACCGATGAGTATTGGATTAATGGTTGCGACCCTAAATCGATCATGGTTAGTGTACAAACTGGGTTTCCAGCTAAAGGTATGCCAGCTTACGGCGGTGGCAAACAGTTGAATACAGATGAACTTCAGCTAGTTTCAAGTTACATTCATTCTCTTAAAGGCTCTAAACCGGCTAATGCTAAGCCTATTGATCCTACTAGAGAACTAGTTTGTGAATAAATAATAATAATCATGACTTTGCCAAAGTTTTACTTTGGCAAAGTTTACCTTGGCGCAAGCCTGCAACTTGTTTCAACTAATTTCAAGGTAGTATATATGTTTAAATTTGAACCAGACCCATTTATGGTTGGTGGTGATGAAGATGATCTAGAAGGTTTTCGGAATCAAATTAACTCGATAAGTGAAGGTGGCGGTCGGAATTGGGTATTTCCTAAAAAACCTACTGGTAAATTTACCAACGCAAGAGAGATTGTAGCTTCTATTCTTCTATTATTCTTTTTTTCTGCACCTTTTATTAAAATTTCAGGGCATCCTTTTCTCCAATTTAATTTTATTGAACGAAAATTTGTCATTTTTGGGAGTGCTTTTTGGCCATCAGATTTCCATCTTTTAGCAATTGGTGGTTTAACAATGCTTTTAACAGTTGTTATTTTAACAGCTGTATTTGGTCGTATTTGGTGCGGTTGGGCTTGCCCTCAAACCATTTTTATGGAACATGTCTTTCGGAAAATCGAGTATTGGATTGAAGGAGATCGATCTGCCCAAATACGCCTTGATAGACAAGATTGGAATAAGGAAAAAATTCTAAAAAAAGGAATCAAACATATTGTTTTCTTTGCTGTTTCTTTTTTGATTGCAAATCTGTTCCTATCCTATATCATTGGAGTAGATGCTCTTTGGCAGATAATAAAAGAACCAATTTTAGCTCATTGGGTAGGCTTCTTATCAATTACTATTTTTTCTTTCGTTTTTTATAGTGTTTTCTCCCGTTTTAGAGAGCAGGTCTGTCATTTTGCTTGCCCCTATGGTAGACATCAATCGGTAATGGTTAATGATGATACCATTTGCGTGAGCTACGATTTTAAACGTGGCGAAAAAAGAGCAAATCAAAAAGTTCGAGTTCAGGAAAAAAAAAAACAAGCTCATGCTCAAACGCAGACTCAAGTAGCTAATGCAACTGCAATAGACGAAATTTCTTTAGTTGCTTTAGCTGAAGGCGCAAAAGTTCCTGAATCTAAACCTTATGGGGATTGTATCGATTGTGAAGAATGCGTTAGAGTTTGCCCAATGGGAATCGATATTCGTAATGGCATCCAATTAGAATGTATTCATTGTACAGCTTGTATTGATGCATGTAATAATGTGATGGAAAAAATTGGTAAACCAAAAGATTTAATCAAATACACCTCTTATAATAATATTAAGAATGGCGTTAATTCAATCTTTACTCTAAGAATAAAAGCTTACATTGGCGTTCTTGCAATTTTATCTTCCTTATTTATTTACTTGTTAACAACTCGCACTGAAATTGAAGCTATTGTTACTCGTGAACCTGGTATTATGTTAACCAGAATTAATGAAAGTACTTCATCTAATTTATTTAATTATAAATTTGTGAATAAAACGTTTGATTCGAAGAATATTGAACTTAAAGTACTCAACCCAACTTCAGCTGAATTAGTAAGTTTTGGTGGATTCCCTATTGTTCCTGATCAAGAAATCACTTCTGGCAGATTCATGATTATTCTGCCAAACACTGATTTACAAGGTGGTAAATCTACCATCAAACTCGGCTTATTTGTTGAAGGTAAACAAATTGAGACATTAGAGACTCGTTTTACAGGCCCTCAAAACTAAATATATCATTCACTTTTTAAGGAAATACTGTTATTCGGTATTTCCTTTTTTAATGGTATCAATTTTAATCTAGTAAATAAAAACTATGTCATCTTATAAAGGGAGACCTTGGTCTTACAGCATTATTGGAGCAATTTTAATCTTCATGATTTTCACATTAACACTTGTGTATATCATGGTAAGTCAAAAAGTTGATGTTCTTTACCCTGATTATTACGAAAGAACACTAAAATACGACGTCGTTCAAAATCGATTATCTACTGGTGAAAAAAAAAAATATCAACTTTCTCATGTCTTTTCTTCTAAAAAAGATTCGATGTTTTTTAATTTTCCTTCACATAAAAAAGCAGAAGGAACCATCTCGTTTATTAAACCTGATAATGCCAAATCTGATTTAACGTTTCCTTTTTCTGTTGATAGTGGTAAATCTGTAGGCTTAAGTATTAAAGATTTAAAAAAAGGTGCATGGGCTATTGAAGCTGAATGGAAATCGGATACCGTTCATGTTTTAACACGGTTTAAACTCACCTTATAATTCCAATTTAATAAAGATAATTTCGAACCTATTTTAATGCTTTCTGTTATGATGTCTTTTCCTGAAATTATTGTTTCTGCCTTAATTATTGGATTGGCAGGTAGTATTCACTGTGTTGGAATGTGTGGACCTATAATGTTGGCTTTACCTTTCGATCAGGATAATTGGTTAAATCGATTTATTTCGAACTTTGTTTACTTTATTGGAAAAGCGTTAACCTATGCTTTTATGGGTTTAGCCTTAGGATTTATGGGTGCTAGCGTTTTCCCAAAAGAATGGCAACAATGGATTAGTATCGGTTCTGGTGTCCTCATTTTACTACTGATTTGGTTACCAATACTTTTTAAATCTAAATCACAATCCGCATTCCAAGCAAAAATTGTCAAAACAATGGGTATTTGGATGAAAAAAAGAGGACTTTTTGCTCAATTTGTGCTCGGTGGAATAAATGGCTTATTGCCATGTGGACTAGTTTATGTGGCTTTAGCAGCTTCTGTCTCAGCTGGAGGAGTACTTCAAAGTGGGTTATTTATGTTTGTTTTTGGCCTTGGCACAATGCCTCTTTTGTTTTTAATTGGTATCAGTAGACAAACATTAGGCTTCAAATTCAGAAATACACTTAATAAAGCTATTCCCTATGTAGCAACTATTCTTGCTCTTCTTTTCATTTTACGTGGTCTATCTTTAGGAATTCCATTTATTAGTCCCGATTTTGCGAAAATGGAGAAAATGGAGATGATGAAAAAATCGAATATGCCTTCACATTCTCATGCTCATTAATTTGTATCTTCCGAAACGCTTTCAGTAATTATAAGGAAACTTATTGGGTTTTAGTTTGTTAACACAATCTATTAACTTATTTTTGCTTAACCTAAGAATCATTTTGTCATATAGTTTATCTCAATTAGGGAAAATGATATTGGTTTAGTGTTATTACCTTAATTTAGTTCACTTATTTATTATTAATGCATAATATCAGAGATAAGGTATTTCAAGATTCAATTGATTATAGCTTAAGTAAAAGCGAAAGTATACATGATGAAACTCTTCCAAATCAGGATTTAGAGGCAGAGAGTGACGAAATAAGTGTCACTAAATTAATCCGATTAGCCTATCACTATCGATGGATTATCATTACTTCGGTTCTTATCACTTCCATACTTGGATTTTCCCTTTCCGCTTTTTTTACTCCTATTTATGAAAGTCAAGGAACTATAATTATTTCAACACCTGCTAACAAGTTTTCGATGGCAGGTAGCGACATTTCTAGTCTTTTAATGAGTAGTTACGGAATTGGGCTTGGTAGTTCAATAACGAATGAACTTGAAATTCTTAATTCTAGAACGCTCGGTTACAACTTGAGTACTAAGATTTTCGAAGAACGATTCGATCAATACGGTCGTCTTTATCCCTTACTTTGGCGAAGTTTCCCTAACGATTCTACAGCTACTACTTTAGACACTGTTTATTCTAGAGTGATGACTCAAAAACTAGTTAGTCAAAAAGGAAATACTTTTTCTGGAATTTTAACCATCAGTTTTAAATCGCCTTCACTTTTAGAAGCTCAACGAATGGTGAATTTGATTATTGACACTTATAGCGAGGCTTCTACTGAATCAAACAAAATTCAAATAAAAGCTGCTTTAAATTTTTTAAACAAAGAATTATCAATAGTTAAAGATAAAGTAACTTTCTTTGAAGAATCACTTCGGGAATATATGCATAATTCAGAAGTGGTTAAGCTCGATACGCAAACCGACGAATTAATCAGAACTTTATCTCGTTTAGTTGGTGAACAAAAACAATTCGAAGTTAAATTAGCAGCAACGAATGAAGCCATAAAACGCTATTCAGCTGAAATTGATGCTATTAAACCTGGCTATGCTGTTCAACTGAGCCAATCTATTGCTCCTTTTATTCAACGATTACAAGTACAATTAGCTGAATTTAAAACAGAACGTGTACTTCTTTTAGCTAAAAATCCTGAAATTCGATCAGACTCTGTTAGTGAACCTAGGCTTGAAAAACTAAATAACCAAATTGATTATGTTTACAATGAAATTTTACAAACAACACAAAAACTGCTTGAAGACGAAAATTTTCAACTCATTGGCTTTGCCACTTCTTCAGATGGTGGATTAACTTCACGCTTGCAAAATTACAGAGAACAACTTATTCGCTTACAGATTGAACAAATTTCGTTTCAAACTCAGATTAATGTTCTTGAAACGCAAATTCAAAGCTATGAGTCTTTCTATAAGCAACTTCCAGATCACATGATTGAATTAGCTCGTAAAAAAAGGGATTTATCAATTAACGAACAATTGTATTTATCTCTTGCTAAACAATCATCTGAACTGAATCTATGGGAACATACTCAGTCAGGTTTAGCAAGAATTGTTGATTTGGCTTTTATTCCAACCCAAGCCGTTGAACCTAGACCCAAACTATTTACCTTAGTTGGTTTCATGATAGGTTTACTTTTAAGTTTTGGTTTTATCGGAATTAAAGAATTCACCACTCCTGAAATTGATAGTGTTGAAAAATTGAAGAAAAAAGGATACCCCGTTATTGGTGTAATACCTGATTTACTACATTACATAAAAGAGCAATTTAAAGGTGATGAGTTTGTTAATATTGAAGGAAGTGATATTTCTACGGGTTTAGTTACACTACTCGATTCTATTTCACCAAGTGCTGAAGCCTATCGCAGACTACAAAGTAATATTCTTTATTCTCGCCCAGACAATCCTTATAAAGTTATTCTTACAACAAGCTCAAATAAATCTGAGGGTAAAACGACACTTTCATCTAACCTTGCTATTAGTTTTGCTGAAACAGGCAAAAAAGTTCTTTTAATTGATTGTGATTTTAGAAGACCTCGTGTGCATAAAATTTTTGGCTTTGAATCAAATCCTGGGGTTATTGATTGTCTTTTTAGTGAAGAAGATCCACTGACAATGATTAAGACATCACTTGTCGAAAACCTTTATGTATTTACCATTGGAATGATTCCTCCCAATCCATCCGAAATCATTCGTTCCGAAAAATTCAAAAATCTAATTAACAAATTAAGAGATGATTTTGATTTTATTATTTTAGATACTCCTCCTTATGGAATTATTACTGATGCAGCTCCACTCATCAATTTAGCAGATGGTGTTATTATAGTTGCAAAATTCAATCAAACAAAATCAATCGAATTTGATTTTACTCTTGAAAATCTTAGGAAAATAAAAGCCCCCATTATTGGTTTAGCACTAACTGCATTTGATGCTAAGAAAACAAGTGGTTATTATTATTCAGATTATTACTATCAATACAGTTATGAATCCTATAAGGATTACGATAAACGAGATGGGGACAACTAATTTCATTTTTTCTTGAACACCGAATTTATTTGTTATGCCTAACTTGAGTTCAACTTTTCAAATCCAATAAGGTTATACAAACTGTTGCTAACATGCTCAAATTCAGGAATTTGTTCGAATCAACATACTTTTACTACTGATGCAGCATCCAGAAATCGTGTATTCCCTCAAATTGATTTAGGATTTGAGGCCATCCAATCTACGTGTATAGGTAACCGCTTTAATTTCAGGATTTTCTTTCATTAATTCGAATACTTTTGTAAGCTAGGTTTCATTTGGAATCACCCATAAATCATTTACCTTATTTGATGTTTTAGAGCTGAAGATGCTACATTCAAAAGGGCTTTCCATGTTGTTAAGCTCTACTTATCAATTGGCGAACTGGCTCATGATTTTTCACCTTATCCCAACCTTTCCCGAATATTGACATCGCAACCCAATCAATATTGGTCTCTTGGGTACCACATAGCGAACGTTGCGACTTTTCCGTTTTTTAAAGTTGAATACTCTTCTGGGAAATCTTTCGACCCATAATAAGGAGGCACGCCACAAGAATGCCAAACATAAGCGACATTAGTTATATCATAGAATCGCATTTTATCAACAAACTTAGTATAGGTATCTATGTATTTTTCTGGTTGGTAAGCTTGGTAATATCCATCAAATTCATAACCAAATCGAATATAAACTGACCCCTTGTACGCTTTAACTGTACTAGCTAATTGCAATATTCCTTGATCTTTTTCCCCTCATACAATTTGGTCTAAATAATAGCCCAGTCTTTGACTTGAATAATTTCCACCTGTCCAAATTGCAAATTGGATACTAGATTTACCATAAGAAGAAGCAAATGCTTTTGCTTTGTTAAAATCTGCATTTGGAATTCCAAAATTCAAATTTGTGTAATAAGCGAATCCAGCTGGAATTTTATTCGGATATCTTTTTATGTATGTTGCCATTTCTTCATTTCTAGACCAATCCAACATGAATAAAACAGCAGTATCACTTGGATTAAATTTGGGGCTTCGATAATCAATTTCTGTTGATTTACCCTCTTTGCACCCAACAATTAGAATTAATACTACTAGAGGAATCTTAATGAATGGATTCATCCTTCTATTTTTACTTATTGTTTGGCTTGCTCAATTAATCTAACTTTTACATTGCTCTGAATAATGACTTTCGAATAGTCTATAAATGTATTCCTTTTTTTGACTTTCATTAGCTAATTTAGTTTTGCTAAACCTTATTAATAGTATTGATAAGCCACTTATTTTCAATTTTTGAGCGTACTCCGAAAAGTAGTTTTTAGCAGTATATTCGTCGAATTCGGAGAATTTGGTAGCTTGTAAACCAACAGAATCGACGTTTCGGAGTGGACTCCTTTTTCAAAAGTTCACCATTTTTCTTATTAATGAGAAATATTTTGGATTAACCCTTTTTTCATTTTCCTGTTTTAATAGTTCATTTTTGAGCATATTTCAAAAAGTACTTTCAGCAAAATACTCTGAGAATTCGATGTATTTGATGGGGGGGGGGGTAAATCGAAAAAATCGATATTATTGAGCTGACCAATTTTTAATAAAATAACTCTCTTTTCACATTTTAAATCAAATTAATTCTAACAAAAAAGCCTCGCAAGTTATTGACCTACAAGGCTTTTAATTTTTCCTGTGCCCTGGACTGGACTTGAACCAGCACACCGTTTCCAGCTCCACCCCCTCAAGATGGCGTGTCTACCAATTTCACCACCAGGGCAATTCCTTTTTGGGAAGTTAAAAATACAGGTTTATTTCTTTCAATTCAATATTTGATTGGTATTAACAGCATTTTAATTTCTAATTCTCACTATCTACCTTTAATCAAATTGAATTATTGGGATTTAATTTAGTTCAAAATCGTATTAAAACTTTTCCTTTAATTGAATACCATACTTAATCAAACTACCAACTATCGTTTAACAGCTTACTTCTTTTCAAATCATATTCAATTGGCTATTATTTTGTAGAAAACATCTTTTTAGCTTTTACTCCAAGCTAAATAGTTTTTATTCCAAATGCTTTTACTAATAGTTAAGTTTTAGGAAACCTTTTATGGCACATATTTTGTCAGAGTTTGTTGTTTTAAATCGATTTAAATCATTTAGTTTACCTTTGTGTTATGAAAAATTCACTTACCGATTGGGAATTAGTTTGTTCTGAAAAAAAACTCTATGAATTATGGAACATCATTTCTCAATTAGAAAAAACGGATATTAGCCATTTACATTCTCTTTCAGATTCTGTCTTTAAATCGTATGCTTTTATTCTTTTCTTCCTACAAACTAAACAATTTCAACGTGCCGAAACAGAACTAAAAAATCAAATTCCGCTAGCTGAGACTGCTTGGATATACAACCTTTGTGTTACACTATTAAATCTTTTAAAATCAGACTCTAAACTAACTATTTCAATAGCTGATTTGCACTTTGATAAAGGGTATTTATTTGCAACATTCATTGCAGCTACTAAAGTTTACCCAGGTCTAGTAAACGCTATTTTTTCGATACCTTCGAACACAAACATTTTGTTGGAATCTGCTTATAAAGCTTCTTCTTACCCATGGTTACATGCTGCACTAATGGAGTCTGATGAAACTAAAGATTTTCTTTCATCAACTTCGCAATTATCAATTAAAGCATTACTTTTATTTTTATCTGAGCAATTTTCAGAGGCGCTACCTCTTTTGACTTATTTTTCTAATGATGACTCTGCTAACTGGGTTTGGAATTGGTTCACTGCTAAAGCCGCTTACGAAACGGGTAATAGCGCATTAACAATGGAAAAATGTGCCTTAATTCAACAAACTAAACCTCAATTTTGGTACGCACGTGAACTACAAAAACATGCACAAGGTTGGTTTGCTCAGTTAGATCAAGATGATGAAATTGAAAAATATCTCGTCACCTTTCGCCCAAAAGAAAAAACCTGTATTGAAATCGGTGCTTTTGATGGGGTGCATTATAGTAATGTCCGAAGATTAGTTACAAAATTTGGGTGGAAATCCATTCATGTTGAACCTGTTCACGATAATTTCCAACGCTTAAAAAAATCTTATTCAGCTTTCCCAAATGCTATTTTAGTAAATAAAGCCATTAGCCCAGAAAAAGGTCCCATTCCACTTCATGTTTCATCATATCCAAAAATTCAAGAATGGGGTTCAGATGTAGCTAGTGTTTTGGAAGTGGAAAAAGAGCGTTGGGATAATTACAAACCCGAATGGCACATCGAAAATGTTGAAACTACTACACTTAACGAATTGGTAGAATCAGCAGGATTTTCTCATATAGATATCCTCTCAATCGATGCTGAAGGTTATGATTTAGAAGTTCTCAAAACACTTGATTTTAATCGTTTTAAACCAGAATTAATCATCATCGAGTACGGAACCCTTCGAGAAGAAATAATCGAATTTGCTCGGTCAGTTTCCTTTAGTTTATATGACGACAATGGTCAAGATTTATTTCTCGTGCCGACCGAAACGGTTTCTCTTTCTGAAATTCAACATTTAATTAATCCTCATTTTTTAAAAATTCATTCTGTTTCCGAAACCTTACAATTAAAACGGACAAAAAGTAGCCAACTTTTAAAACCTGAACGCTTCGATTTACCATTCAAAATTAATTATGCTCAACATTTTTATAAGGGCGATTTAACCACTTCTGCAATTCTAGCATACAAAGCTCATTTGCAAGCTTTTAATAATTTTATTGAAGGTGATGAAAGTGGAAAATCTAATTTCGAATCTTTTCAGGAAGCTTTTCATGAGATTTTGAGATCATTTGAAACGTTAGGGTTTAATCCTGCTGAATCTATAATTCCCGTTTCAAATTTAGGAGTTGTTTTAGATGGGTCGCATAGAGTGGCCGCTGCTTTTGCGAATTCTATTCCTGTACTAACCGTTGTAATGCCGAATTCTCAAACTAATTTCAACTACTCTTTTTTTACTTATAAAAACCTTGAAGAGAAATGGCTAGACTTTGGAGCTAGTTTGTTTGCGGAACTAGATTCAACAACTCGCACTATTACACTCTTTCCACGAGCAGAAGGCTTAGACTCAGAGATTGATCACTTTATACGCTCAAACGTCCCTGTTATCTATTACAAATCGATTACTCCTTCTGGCAAGTTTGGCTTAAATCTCATCCGTCAAATTTATGCAGATGAACCATGGTTAGGCTCATACCAAAATGGTTTTGCTGGAGCTGAATTTAAAGCTTCAAATTGTTTTTCTGGTTCTGCTAATGTTCGAGTCTATCTTATTCAATCGGATAAACTTGAACTACTTAAATCTATTAAAGAGAAAATAAGAGCTGCTTATAAGGTCGAGAATCACTCCGTTCATATTAATGATTCACATGCTGAAACAGCTGTAATCTGTGGCTCACTTTTAAATGCAAATTCAAGGCATTTTCTTGAAAAATCTACCGCTCAAAACTTCCCGGTCTTTTACACCTTATTTTATCATTTTGCGAAATGGCTAAAGTCCGTTCAAGTTCCACTTAATCAAGTTTGTATTGATGGAAGTTCTAGCCTTTCCGCTTATGGAATTCGTGAATGTGGCGATTTAGATTTTCTACATGTAGGCAATAAACCTTGGGAAATCCCAATTAATGGCATTAATAGCCATGTTATCGAATCTCAACTTAAATATCATGCTTGGCCAAAAGATGAAATCATTCAAAATCCAGAATTTCATTTTTATTTGAATGGAGTTAAATGCATTAGTCTTCAAGCATTGCATGCCATGAAAACAAATAGAGGTGAAGGAAAAGACATTGACGATTGTACATCCATTAAGAACATTCTAAACACAAAACAACAACATGTTCGTATCGAAGATTTCAAATATAAATCGGCTAAAGACTCAAAAATTATTGGCTTAGTTCCAGTTAAAAACGAAGAATTTCATATTGAAAATTGTTTACGAGCTCTTGCATTAATAACAGATGGTATTATCGTTTTAGACGACCATTCTGATGATGAAACCGTGAACATCATAAAAAGCTTGGCAAACGAGTGTTCCATTCTAGAAATAATTGAAAAAGATAACTGGTTTAGAGATGAACCTGGAGATCGTAATCTTTTATTAAAAGCTGGTAGAAATCATGGTGGCACACATTTTATTGTTTTAGACGCTGATGAGTTGTTTACCGCTAACTGCTTAGATAATGACTCGCTAAAACATGCTATCAAATGTATGAATCCGGGCGACAAATTCGTTTTTACTTGGATTCAATTATGGAGATCTTGCACAAAATTTCGCTTCGACAACTCTGTTTGGACATGGAATATGAAAGCATTTATTTTCTGTGATGATGGTGAATGTTATTACGAATCAGAATTTATTCACACCGGAAGAACTCCAGCAAACTTAGATGGAACTTATTATTTTTTTAAAACTTATGACTACGGAATTATGCACTTTCAGTTTGTAAATTGGCATAATTTATTAGTAAAACAAGCTTGGTACAGAATGTTAGAACTCATAAGACAACCTAAAAAAAGTACAACTGAAATAAATATTAACTATTACCCTTCAAAAAATGAAACTGGCCTATCTCTTCAAAACAGCCCCTATCTTTGGTTTGAAGCGTATTCAGATTGGTTTAAACCCGTAAAACTTTCCGTAAAAGAAACTTGGAGAACAGCTCAAATTCAAGAATGGTTTGAACAATTTGGTGTAGCATATTTCAAGAATTTAGACATTTGGGATATTGATTGGCACATAGAAAAACCAAAAGACTTTTTTACTTTTAATGAACATGAAGTCTGGAAAAAGGGTTCAGAAGAAACTAAATTACTAGTTGTAAATCATCAATTTGATGAGGCAATTAATCTTTTATCTCACTTTCTGACCACATCTTACAGGCAAAACGCACAGTTAATGATTGATAAAATTCAACATTTCAAACTTTCCTTAAAACAAAAATAAATCTTCGCAGAAGTTAGTTTACTTATGGAATACCTAGTTTCAGCAATTGTCTCTACATATAACGCCGAACGTTTCATAAAAGGTCGACTCGACGATCTTTTATCTCAAACAATTGGGAAAAAACTTGAAATTATTGTGATAGATAGTGGTTCAACTCAAAATGAAGCTGAAATTGTTAAAGCATATCAACACTATCATTCTAATATTTACTATTTGCGAACCGAACGTGAAACAGTTTATGGGGCATGGAATCGTGGCATTGAGCTAGCTTCCGGTAAATATATTACAAACGCAAACACAGACGACCGATTACGAAAAGATGCATATGAGATTCTTTCAAGTTATCTAGAAGAACATACAGAATATGCCCTTGTATATCCTGATGTACTCATTACAAAAAATGAGAATGAAACGTTTGAAATTAACTCATCTGATGGAATGTTTAAACTGAATGATCATGATCGTGAGACGTTAATCAATGGTCTTTGTTATATAGGTCCTATGCCTATGTGGAGGAGATCAGTACATGAAAAGGTAGGCTTTTTCGACTCTGATTTTATTACTTCAGGCGATTTTGAATTTTGGGTGAAACTTTCAGAATTTTTTGAGTTTAAAAAAATAAATCAACTATTAGGTCTATATCTAAAGCGCAATGACAGCATAGAACACTCAAATCAAGAAGCAAAATTTCTTGAGAACACAGCAATCAAATTCAAATATGCTTTGTCTCGTTCGCAGTTCACAAAAAACTGGTCTTTTGACAAAGTTAAGTCTTTCTTAACTCAAATTACCTTCTGTTCCCATTTACAAACTCACGGCAAACTAGATGAATGTATTGAAAAATGTAACATTTTATTAGAAGAACTTCCTTTAGAGTCAGACATTCTTTACTTGAAAGCCACTTCTTATTACCGAAAAAAACAATACCCTATTGCTATTAAACTGTTTGAACTTCTAATCGAAACTAATCCAAATCATAGTCCAACCTTAAATAATCTTGCCGTTTGGTATTGGGCAAATAGAGAAAAGAAGAAAGCAGTTCAATTAATGAAGACCTGTTGTGAATTAGACACCAATAATGAGAACGCTCGTTTCAATTTAGCAGAAATGTATCTTAACATTGGCAAACCAGATTCTGCTATGATTTGGTTTAAAGACGTATTAAATATTAATTATAATAATATAGAAGCTATTAAAGCACTAAGAGCATATTATCAAAAAAGAGATCCTGTTTTAACTGAATATTATAATGATTTACTAATTAACTAAGACTTACTAGACAATAAAAACTAATTAAAACAACCATTTACAACGCTTCTAAGCTATTTAGGTATAAGAATTTTAAATTATTTTTTTAAAAAATTAAAGTCTGCTTTCCCACAATACGATAAGTAAGTCATAATACAAAAAACCAAACACTCTAAACACTCACATTATGGCATTCGCAGATTTTAACCGGATTAACACTAATGTACAATCTCTTGAGTCAAGATTTTCATTGGATAAAATCAACAAAAGACTTGGTAATACTCAATTAAAACTTTCAACAGGTTTTAGAATTAATAAAGCAGAAGATGATGCTGCTGGATTTTCAATTGCTGCAAAATTAAGTTCTAGAATTTCAGGTTTAGAGCAAGCTTTGGCAAATACAGGTGATGCAAAATCAGTTTTAGACATTGCAGAATCTAGCTTAAATAGCATCCTAGATATTTTAACTACTCTTAAAACGAAAGCAACTCAAGCTGCGAACGATACCTACGGTGTTGATGAACGCAACTTTATTCAAAGTCAAGTAAATAGCTTAATTAACGAATTAGATTCATTAATCAGTCAAACTGTTTACCAAGGTCGTTCTTTACTTGCAGGTACTTACGATGCAACATTCCAAGTTGGTGAAAGAACAGCTGATGTAATCAACGTTCAAATTTTCTCAGGTACTTCAGGAACTGGTTTCGATTCAACTGGTCTTGGTGTTAACGCTCTACTTGTGGACTCAAATGCAAACTCACAAATAGCTATGTCAAATGTTGATGGAGCTATAAATGGAGTAGCTAGCATGGTTAATAATCTTGGTATTTATCAAACTCAGCTTTCAATTCGTGAAGAAATTCTTACTCAAGCTATTAATTCTAACTCTTCAGCAAGAAGCAGAATTCGAGATGCAGATTTTGCTAAAGAACAAAGTGAAGCCGTTAAGTTGCAAATTTTACAACAAACGGCTATCGCTTCACTAACTCAAGCTAACTCAGCACCACAGGCAGTTCTTGGATTCTTACAATAAAAATTAACCCTCGTTTTAAACCTTAAGCCTGAATAGGTTAAACGGCTTAGGGCTTTTTGATTCTCTGTTAGTCCCAACCCGTCCCAATTCTCCAAAGACTCTAAAAGTCTCCTTTGTTCTTTGACTTAATTTTTGTGAAAACAAATTTCCGATTTAAAGAATTTTCAGATTGTTCGATAACATAGATTGCCTCAGGGACGGGGCATTCTAACAGAAACAATCAAAAAGAAGGAGCTTTTATGGCTTTCGGAGATTTTAACAGGATTAATACCAATGTACAAACATTGGAATCTAGATTTTCTCTGGACAAAATCAATAAAGAGCTTGGTATAACCCAATTGAGACTCTCTACTGGTTTTCGCATTAATCGTGCGGAAGACGATGCAGCAGGGTTTTCAATATCGGCAAAATTAAGTTCTCGTATTGCTGGACTAGAGCAAGGTTTATCGAATACTGGAGATGCAAAATCTGTATTAGATATCGCAGAATCGAGTTTAAATTCGATGCTTGATATTTTAACAACCTTGAAAACAAAAGCAACACAAGCGGCCAATGACACTTACGGTGTTGATGAGCGTCAATTTATTCAAGATCAAATTGATAGTTTAGTAAATGAGCTAAACTCATTAGTAACCACAACAGTATATCAAGGTCGATCATTATTAGGTGGAACTTACAATGCAACCTTCCAAGTTGGTGAACGCGGTGCAGATGTCATTAATGTTCAATTAACTTCTGGAGGAGCAGACGCAGGTTTTACTGCTTCAGGTTTGGAAATCGATGCTTTAGACGTTAGTTCATTTGCAAGTGCACAATTAGCAATGGTAAGTATCGATAGTGCAATAGATTATATTGCAGGAGCCGTTAATAATCTTGGTATTTATCAGACTCAACTTTCCATTAGGGAAGAAATTCTGACCCAAGCTATTAATTCAAATTCCTCAGCGCGAAGCAGAATCCGCGATGCAGACTTTGCTAAAGAGCAGAGTGAGGTGTTAAAACTTCAAATCCTTCAACAAACCGCTATTGCTTCATTAGCGCAAGCTAATGCTGCTCCACAAGCTGTTCTTGGATTTATCTCTGCTTAAGCAAACAACAAAAAGATCCCAAGGAAGGGGTCTTATTCTTAAATAAAATAGAAGGAGCTATATTATGGCATTCGGCGATTTTAATCGTATTAATACGAATGTTCAATCCCTAGAATCTAGATTTTCTCTAGACAGGATTAACAAAAAACTCGGAATTACTCAGTTACAATTATCAACTGGATTCCGTATTAATAAAGCAGAAGACGATGCTGCAGGTTTTTCAATCTCTGCAAAATTGAGTTCACGTATTGCTGGTTTAGAGCAAGCTCTTGCCAACACAGGTGACGCAAAATCAGTTTTGGATATTGCAGAAGCTAGTATGAATTCTGTTTTAGATATTCTAACAACGTTAAAAACTAAAGCTACTCAAGCTGCAAACGATACTTACGGTGTTGACGAACGTGATTTTATTCAAGCACAGGTTGATAGCCTAGTGAGTGAATTAGACTCCTTAGTTACTCAAACCGTTTTTCAAGGTAGAAATATTCTTCTTGGAACATACGATGCAACTTTTCAAGTTGGTGAAAGAACAGCTGATACTATCAATGTTCAATTAACTTCTGGAAATGCAAATGGTGTAGCTAGTTTTACAGCTTCTGGATTAGGTATTGCTGGTGTTGATGTTACTTCATTCTTAGCTGCTCAATCAGCTATGATTAGTATCGATGTTGCTATCAATCTCCTTGCTGGTGCTGTAAATCAATTAGGTATTTACCAAACACAGCTTTCCATCCGCGAGGAAATCCTTACTCAAGCGGTAAACAGTAATTCTTCTGCTCGCAGTAGAATTCGTGATGCAGATTTTGCTAAAACTCAAAGTGAAGCCGTTAAATTGCAAATCTTGCAACAAACTGCTATCGCTTCATTAGCTCAAGCAAATGCCGCACCTCAGGCTGTTTTAGGTTTCCTAAGTAGGTAATCCTCAACATCTGAAATGGGATGGGAGTATCTTTATAGGTATTCCCTCCATTTCTTTAACTTCCTAATCTCCTCTTTGTCCTATGAATTCAGCATTAAATACGTATCAAATTCAGCAAATTAAAAATGCTACTCCAACAGAATTAATTGGGATCCTTTATGATATGGCTATTCAAGCTACCTATCGTAAAGATCAGGTTCGATTGATTAAAATTCTCTCATTATTGATGCGTTCCTTAAATCATGATTACGAACTTGCTGAAAACTTCTTTAATTTATACGAGTATTGCCAACATGTAACTCGTGATCATAAATTCGAAGAAGTACGAGATTTACTTATCGGCGTCCGCGATGCATGGTACGACTCAGTTGTTAAAGGCAACAAATCAGCCTTAAACACTGCCGTTTAATTTTTAAATTTCCTCAACCCATTTTTTAGTATGTCTTCAGCAGTAAATTCAGGACTATTTGGCGTTAATCAATTATACGAACAGTTGATTAATAACTTAATTACGCTCGAAAGTAACAAGAAATTTAGTTATGAGGATCAAGTTACTGAGCAAACTTCGCGAAAAACTGCCATAAGCACTGTTGGCACTAAACTCAGTAGTTTCAATACCGTCTTAACCGAATTCGGTAGCACTTCAACTAATTTATTCGATTTATATGCTGCCAACTCTTCCAATGAGTCGGCTTTTTTGGTTTCTAATACATCTACTTTAAACACATCTGGTAATTATGCTGTTGAAATTCAACAAATTGCTAAATCAGATGTTAGGGTTTCTAAACAATTTGTAGCAGCTGATGGCGATATTGCAACAGCTATCAATTCTACTACTGGTGCCGATGAATTAACGTTTGATTTAACGATTGATGGAACTACGTATTCTATTAGTGTTGATGATTTATCGGGTATGTCTAACGAAGAAGTTCTTTCTGCTGTTGTTACTGCAATTAATGATGTGGCAGGTGATGATGTTCAAGCCACTATTTTAAGAGAAACGAGCAGTAGCGCTCGTTTATCAATTCGTAGTAAACTCTCAGGTGCTGATAATGCGATTTCATTTACTAATACAATCGATGCAGACGGAGAAACTAATCTTGCTGAATTTTTAGAATTAACTGTTGATAACGGCGGAGCTAATGCAGATGATAATACAACTGTTTTAATTGGTGGTTCACCAAATGGTGGACGTTTATTTGATCTTACTTCATTAAATGCAAAATTTACAATAGATGGACTCAACTTTGAACGGAGTTCCAATGTTGTAACCGACGCTATTTCTGGTCTTTCTATTACGCTACGTCAACTAACAACAGCAACTGAAACATTAAGCATTGAAGCAGATACAGAATCTGGGCAAGCAAACATTGACCGATTTATTGAATCGTATAATTCAGTAATCTCAGAAATTAGACAACAATCTTTCTTAAATGGCACTTCAGGTGATAGAGGGCCACTTTACAGAGACCGATCATTTAGAGAATTAACTTACACACTCAGACAAAATGCGGTTTCTACAGCATTAAGTGACTCTGTTAATGTAGGTGACCCTTTAAATCCCGTTATTCCTTCAGGTACATCAATTCAAACACTATTAGATATTGGGCTAGATTTCAATAATGACGGAACTTTATACATCAAGAATCAATCAATACTAACGAATTTACTTGAGACAAGTCCTGATTCGATTGCAACACTTTTTGCAAATGACAGAACAGATTTTTTCAGTGGCATTGCAGGAAAATTGCAAAGTTCTATTGATGTATTTATTAAAACAGACGGTCTAGTTAAATCCTTAACTAGCACAATAGACGATAGAATTGAATCATTGAATCTAAGAATTCAAGCACAAGACGAATACCTTGAACGTCGCAGAGTTCAGTTGACAAATCAGTTTATTCAACTGCAAGCTATTTCAGATCAGGCGAACTCCCAATATCAAACATTAGTTAGCTTTGGTAACGCTTACGGCTAAAATTTAAAGAACTATGACTACTTCATCAGTAAACCCGATTTCTAATTTCATGGCAGATTTTTCCTCCCAGGAAACTGTAAAAGTGAAATTGGGTACTCAAACCGAGACAAAGAGCTCTGTTTCTTTTGAAGAAACAAACCCATTCAAATCTGAAAATGCAGCTTTATTAAAAGTATCAAACAACGAATTAGCTTTAAAAAACGCTGAAAAAGCAGTTAACGAATCTTTGTTGTCTTACTTCAACGAAAAAATATCTTTTTATATTGATGAAAAAACTCAAAAAACAGTTATTAAAATAATTGATAAACAAACTGAGGAGGTTGTAAAACAATACCCCGCTCAAGAGTTTTTAGATATGGTTTATGCTCTAAACAAAGCCGCAAAGCTCGTTCTTAAAGATCTTCCAAAATACATGTAAAACATGCGCTTAATGACTTCCGATTCTACTGAATATAACTTATTTACCCAAGCAATTGATTTAACGAATCAAATGATTAATCACATTCAAGAAGAAAAAAGCGAATACGTCGAAGTCACAAAGCTGATGATTGAAAGAGGAAAAATCTATACTGAATTAGATTTACATATAAAAACTTTAGACCGATCTAAATTATCCGATAAAGAGAATGTACAAGTAAAAGAACGATACGACGAATTAATGTCATTAGATCATCAATTCAGAAATCTTCTAAAAACACAAGCAGATCGGTTGAGAACGAAATCTGGAACAGCTGTTAAAGATAAAAAAGCACATTCTAGTTATTCTCTCCAACAACCTAAGCATCCAAAAGAATCACTTTTTATTTCCTCAAAAATTGAGGGCTGAATATGGATATCAGAACACTTACCTCTTCACAACGAATTGACCGAAATTCTAGTTCCAGAATAAAAACTCCATCAAATGATGGTTATGGAAAACGTTCGGAAATGTATTCTAACAATAGAGTAGATCAAAAATCAACAGACAAAGTCTCTATTTCTTCCGCCTCTGCCTCCGATGATTTGTCCTTTGCGAAACAAATTTATCAAAAAATAGATGACCAATCTTTAGATAGAGTACGTTCTGTTCGTACAAAAGCAGAACAAGGGTATTATACTTCAGAAAGCGCAATAAAAAAACTTGCTGTAGCCATTCAACATGATATCATTGAATTAGAGTCTGACGCTTTAGGATCTACTTATATTCCCGTTTATCCAGTAGATTTAGACAAATTAAAACAGAATTTAGCTGAAAACCCAGAGATTATTACAGAAGTTGCGTCAAGACTCGCAAAAATCCTTTCAAATCTGTAAATAAAAGTAGAATAATAGATTCTTAACAAGTACATTAAACCCAAAAATTCTAACAAAGGGTTTAATCATTGAAAGGCTCCATATTATTAATTGAAGACGATGCATCACTTTTGCAATATTTGCAATTGCATCTAAGTTCAAACGGTTATAGTGTAACTGCGTTTTCCTCACCATCAGAGGCTCTTAAAGCTATACCTAAAATCGACATTCAACTCATTTTGACAGACGTTAAAATGCCTGAAATGTCAGGTGATGAAGTACTAAATCATGTAAAAACTCATCATCCAACAATTGGTTTAATTATGATGACTGGATTTGGTAGTATTGAACATGGTGTTAATGCCATTCAAAAAGGTGCGTTTGACTATATAACCAAGCCTTTTCTAGGACCTGAAATTCTTGCACGCATAAATCGCTTTTTTAAATTAAGAAATCAAGGAACAATTGAATTTGCTCAGCATACTTTTGAAGGTCCCAAAGGGTTGGATAATGAGGCAACTCCTAAAAATAATTCAAAACAAAAAAGTGCTACAAAACAAACAGTCGATATAAAATTAGTTGGAAACCACCCCAAAATAGCCGCATTAATTGATGCTTTACCTCAAATTGCTCAAAATAATGCACCCGTACTCATTCAGGGCGAAAGTGGAGTTGGTAAAGAAGTGTTCGCAAGTTTAATTCATTACAATAGTGACCGTGCCGACAAACCTTATGTCAAAATCAATTGTGCAAATTTGCCAAGTGAATTAGTTGAAAGTACACTATTTGGTCATATTAAAGGTTCATTTACTGGTGCAATAAACGATGCTAAAGGGGCTTTTGACGAAGCAGATGGCGGAACCTTATTATTGGATGAAATCACAGAAATAGAACTCGGCGTTCAAGCCAAATTATTACGCGTATTACAAGAAAAAGAATTCAGAGCAGTTGGTAGCCAACACGCAAAAAAAGTTGATGTTAGAATTATTGCTACATCAAATAGAAATATTGGAAAAAGCATTAAAGAAGGCCAATTTAGATCAGACTTATTTTATCGTCTTAATGTTTTCCCACTTATTATTCCACCTTTAAGAGAGCGAAGTAGCGATATTTTAGCATTATCTACCTATTTCGTAGATAAATTTGCTCTCGAATATGGAATGGGTGAAAAAGAGCTCACAACTGATGTTTTAACCTATCTAAGTAAGCAACAATGGCATGGTAATGTTCGGGAATTAAATAATGTAATTCAACGTGGTGTTTTAATGTCGGGAAATTCAAAAAATATTACATTTGAACACATACAAAACAGTTTATTTTCTAACTTAGAATTATCGGATGAACTTGATTCTGATGCTGAATTACCCTTAATTCCAATAGAAGAAATGGAGTTGAAATTAATAAAGCAAGCATTAGAACGTACAAACGGCAATCAAAAGGAAGCGGCTGAACTTCTTGGCATTTCCGATAGAACCATTCGAAATAAATTAAAAAAACTTCGTTTAGACGATTTTGATGAATAATCTATGCAGACCATCAGTAAAAATCCATCCGACATACTCAACTCATTAGCAAGTAAAATTGTTTTACTTGAAGCCGATGATATTCAGGCTCTTGGAGAAATATTAAAACTTCTGGATGAGTTGCATGAACAACCTATTCAGGAATACATTCTTCAAGTAAGGTCTGTTGTTGAACGACTTATTTTAGATGAATATGAGTCAAATTCTGTTGGTATAAATGAATTAAATGCCGCAATTGAGCAACTCCAAATAGCTCACTCAGAATCTGAATATGTTACTGATGTAGAATTTGCAAAAAAACAGAACGAATACAATGAAGATGCAACTCATGAAGACATTGTCGAATCTCATACCATTGAATTAGATGCACCAGTTGTTAAGTTGAAAAATGCCCCCTCTAATCCTATTAAAAAGCCTACACATATTTCTGAAGAAACTCCTAAAGAGAAACCAGTTCAAGAAAAACAACAAGAAGTAGTTAAAGCAGTTGTTAGTCATCATTATTTTAAAACTTTTGATGATTTCAAACTTATCAATCAAACTTTAAAAGATGACGAAGAATTGCTTCAAGGCTTTATTGATGAGACAGCTGAACATATTCAAATGATAGAAAATGGTCTTATAGATTGGGAATCTTCTCCAACTGACTTAACAATCATTGATTCCGTATTCAGACCCTTCCATACTATTAAAGGCGTAGCAGGCTTTTTAAACCTAACTGACATCAATAATTTTTCACACATGTACGAGGATGTACTTGATGAGGTTAGGAAAGGGAAATTAGCATACAGTGCATCGCTAGCTGATGCCATTTTTAAAGGGATTGACGCCTTAAAAAGCATGATTTCTGCTTTGCTTGATGCAATTGAAACCGGAAATTATAAAGGACACACTGTCGATTTAAACAGTTTTGCAGAACTTGTGGAAAGAGCACGTTCTGGCACGCTTGATTCTCACGAGAAGACTCCATCTCAAAAGAATAATAGTGAAAACGTTTCACCAAATATAAATAAGGGTTCACTTTCACAACCTATTAAGCCAAAACTAGACCACACCTTTTCAAAGTCTAATCAAAACGAGACATCTGCATTCAAAAAAAATACTGCAAAATTAGAGGATTCAGACAAAATATTAGGTACAAGAGCAATGGGTGGAGTTAAAGACTCTACTTTGCGTGTAAGTACCTTAAAAATGGATTCCCTTATTGATCTTGTTGGCGAACTTGTTGTAACTCAAAACATGGTTGTTCAGAATAATGTTGTAAAAGCAAGTATTGATAAACGATTACAGCAAGATGTTGGGCAACTCAAACGTATTACAAACAATCTTCAAGATTTATCCATGTCATTGCGCATGGTGCCCATTAAAGATACCTTCCAGAAAATGCACCGGATTGTTCGCGATTTAGCTCGAAAATCTGGGAAAAAAATTGTACTAGAAGTATTCGGTGAAGATACTGAAATTGACCGAAATATGGTTGACGAATTGTATGACCCACTAGTGCACATGATTCGAAACAATTGTGACCATGGAATTGAAAGCCCTCAAGTTCGAAAATCAAGAGGTAAAAATGAGACAGGTACCATAACCTTAAATGCCTTCTACAAAGGTGGTATGGTAGTAATTGATGTTACTGATGATGGAAATGGCATAGACTCATCAAAAATTCTATCTAAAGCCATTTCAAAAGGTATTACACAATTAGGAGTGAAGCATTCAGAAGAAGAAATTCTAAACTTCATCTTTGCCTCAGGATTTTCGACAAGTGAAGTTGTCACTGATGTATCTGGCCGTGGTGTAGGAATGGATGTGGTTAAACGAGCGATTACTAGTCTTCGTGGGAATATCGACATTCAAACGAAACTAGGTAAAGGCACAACGTTTTCACTGCGCTTACCCCTAACTCTAGCCATTATTGATGGAGTTATCATCGAAATTGGTTCTGAAAAATATATTTTACCTACAATTAGCATTAAAGAATCTCTTGTTGTTAAAAAAGAGCAACTCAATAAAATTGCTGGAAAAGGCGAAACCGTATTTATTCGCAATAAAGTTATGCCTCTTATTCGTGTTGGGAAATATTTTGGAATTAATACTGCAGTTGAAAAACCATGGGAAGGTCTCATTATCATTGTTGAAAGTGATAAACAAGAAGCAGCTTTATTAGTGGATAAAATGTTAGACAAACAAGAAATTGTTATTAAATCCCTTGGTGAAAGTTTAAGTAATCTTGCAGGCTTAGCTGGAGGTGCAATATTATCGGATGGAACAGTAGGCTTAATCATTGATGTTCCAACTTTGTTACCTAAATCAGGAAGATCGTATAAAGACTAATAGTAAATCAGGAATTATCTTATGGCAAACAAACTACATGATTTAACGGATGAAATGAAGGCATTACTTGCCGAAATTGAAAATGATCCAACTTTATCCAGTTCAAATAAAATCTCAGAAGAAGAAGCGTTGATTCTTCAATCAGAAGTAATGAAAGACAAACACATCGATTCTATTAAGCGGACTGAAGTAGCTGATGTTCAGCAAGCTAGAGCTCATGCCGGAAAGTATATCACCTTTACCTTAGCTGGCGAAGATTACGGTTTATACATTCTTAGCGTTAAAGAAATTATTGGAATGATGAGTATTACAAGAGTTCCAAGAACTCCTGAATTTGTACGTGGTGTGATTAATCTAAGAGGTAAAGTACATCCTGTAATTGATTTACGTAAACGTTTTGGGTTAGAACAAAGAGATGATGACGCAAGAACACCAATCATTATTGTTGAAATTTCCCATAAAGGTGGTAGTCAATTTTTAGGTATCGTTGTCGATTCTGTTTCTGAAGTAATTAACCTTGATGATAGTATGATTGAAGACACACCTGCATTTGGAGTTGATTTAGATACAGACTTTATCTTGGGTATTGCAAAATTAAGTCAAAAAGTTATTACTTTACTCGATATTGATAAAATATTGACAAGCCGACAGTTAGTAATGATTCAAAATTAGTTAAGAACCAATTATATGAGCAAAACTGACCCTTTTGAATTTAAACACTTTGTGATTGCAGATAAAGAGTTCCGCTATCTTAAAGAGTTAATTTACAAAGAGGCAGGAATAAATCTCACAGATGCTAAACGTTGTCTGGTTCAAACTCGCATTGGCAAGTTGATGAGAAAGAATCATATTAATGGCTATGACGATTTATTCAACAAACTACAGAGTGAGAAAAATGGTAAAACATTAGAATTGGTTTTAGACTCAATATCTACTAATCATACTTTCTTTTTTCGCGAAGATGCTCACTTCAACTATTTAACAGAAACGATTTTACCAACTCTTGTTAAAACTCATGGTTTAAAACACATCAAAATATGGAGCGCTGCAAGTTCAAGTGGAGAAGAGCCTTATTCTATTGGTATTTCGATGATGGAAGCATTACATTCTTTTCCAGGAGTTACTTTTTCTGTTTTTGCAAGTGATATTTCAGTTACTGTATTAGAAAAAGCAAAAAAAGGTATCTATCCTCTAGAAGAACTCGATGGAATGCCAGATACACTAAAGCGCAAGTATTTTCAACGAGGGAAAAGTGACTTTGCAGATTTAGTTAAGGTAAAACCTGCTTTAAGAGAAAAAATTACGTATGCAAAACATAATTTGCTTGAATCACTTCAACAAAATGAAACATTTGATATCATTTTTTGCCGAAATGTGATGATTTATTTCGATAATCCGACGAAAGAAAAAATTGTAAGTTTACTTTGTACAAAATTATCGAACAACGGTTATTTTATAAATGGGCATTCTGAAAGTTTGAGTGCTATAAAACATAATCTAACAATGATAAAACCAACAATTTACCGAAGATTAAACGGGTGATGAATGAAGCTTGAAAGTGTTGTAAAAAACACCAAAATTACCATCGGCATCTCCGATTTAGCAGTTAGTAATAATGTTAAAGATACATTAATTACCTACTCACTTGGCTCATGTATTGCTGTATTAGTATATGACCCAACCGTACAAGTATCTGGAATGATTCATGTTATGCTTCCAGATTCGAATATTGAAAAAATGACTAAAAATTCAATCTCTTTTAATCCATATAAATACATGGACACAGGGGTGCCAATTTTAATCAAAAAATGTCTTGCTATGGGTGCTAAAAAAGCGACTATGAGCATTAGTGTTTTTGGTGGAGCTCAGGTTTTTGATCGTGAAGACTATTTTAATATCGGTAAAAGAAATTATGTAGCACTCAGAAAAATACTTTGGCAAGAAGGACTTCTCATTCGAAATGAACATGTAGGTGGTAGAGTACACAGAACCGTTAGAATAGATGTAGCAACAGGAAGTATTCTTCTTGATGTGAACAAAGAAGAAATGATAACCTACACCAGTACAATCAAATAAACGGATAAAAAAATGGCTTTTAATTTTTTAATTGTTGATGATTCCCCCGTAATGCGAAAAGTTATAATCAAGACCATCCGAATGTCAGGTGTTGATGTTGGCGAATTATTTGAGGCAGGGAATGGTGCAGAAGGATTGATTGAGGCACGTGCACATTGGATTGATTTAATCCTAACCGATTTAAATATGCCGATTATGGATGGCTTAACATTTATTGAATACCTCAAAGATGACGAAGTCTTACGTTCAATTCCAGTAATCGTAATTTCTACCGAAGGTAGAGATGATGTAGTTCAAAGAGCTCTTGATATCGGTGCAGCCGATTATATAACAAAACCGTTCCGCCCAGAACAAATAGGCGCAGATGTTTTAAAAATTTTAGGATACTCAAATGCTTAATTTAAATAACAAAGAAATTATTATTACAGTCATTGATGAGATAATGACGGATATGTTTTTCATTTTTCCAGACTTAGATGATGATGGCAAAAAAGTTTCAATCGGTGAAATTTCACGTAATTCTATTCACGTTGGAATTCACTTTAATACCGATTTTTACCTTCACTTCACTATAGATCCTCAATTATTATCCGAAATGGCCATGAACTTTATGGGCATAACTCAAGATGAGTTAATGCAGGAACATATTGAGTCTATGGCTTGTGAAACGGCAAACATAATTGGTGGAAATTATCTGGTTAGAGTAGATCCAAATGCAACTTGCAACCTATCGATTCCTGAAATTCTAGACCCAAATTCAATTACTGAATCTGATAATACAGACGAACATTGGACTATCTACTTTGTTGCCGAAGGGCGACTAATGACTATTTCACCATATAATCGAAAATAATTATGATCCGGGTATTTGTCGTTGACGACTCCGCAATAGTTAGAAAAAAATTAACTGAAGATCTAAATAAGTACCCGGATATTCAGGTTGTAGGCTCCGCAATAGACCCTTATGTTGCCCGAGACAAGATTGTACGTCTGAACCCCGACGTAATTACGCTTGATGTGGAAATGCCTCGTATGGATGGAATTACATTCTTAAAAAAGATAATGCGATTCTTCCCTAAACCTGTAATCATAATTAGCTCACTTACAAAACAAGGTAGTGATCTTGCAATGGTAGCCTTAGAATCTGGGGCGGTAGAAGTTCTTTGTAAACCTGGTGGTTCCTATTCAGTTGGTGATTTAACCTTGCAATTAGCTCGAGTTATTAGAGCTGCAGCAAAAGCCAACATGAAAAACAAACATCTTTTTGAACCACCTGTTATTCCTCAAAAACCTCCTGAGATTAATACTCCTTTAAATCTAGGTGGCCTAAAGCATACTACAGATAAAATTATTGCAATGGGAGCTTCCACAGGGGGTACTGAAGCTTTAAAACAAGTCTTAATGGGTCTCCCTGCTGATTCCCCAGGAATTGTTATAGTACAGCACATGCCTCCTAAATTCACAACTGCATTTGCTGAACGCTTAAATTCACTAGTACCCTTAGACGTTAAAGAGGCGGAAGACGGTGATCGTGTTTTAATGGGAAGAGTTTTAATTGCGCCTGGAAATTATCACATGCTTTTGAAAAAAAGTGGTTCAGACTATTTTGTTCAGGTTAAAGAAGGTCCCATGGTTCATCATCATAGACCTTCTGTTGATGTATTATTTCACTCTGTTGCTTCGGTTGCTGGCAATAATACAATTGGTGTAATGTTAACGGGTATGGGCGGAGATGGCTCAATTGGCATGAAAGAGATGCATGACAAAGGAGCACATAATATCGCACAAAATGAAGATAGTTGTGTTGTTTATGGAATGCCTAAAGAGGCCATAAAATTAGGGGCTGTTGATCAAATTTTACATATTAATGAGATATCTTCTGCTATAATTGATGCCGTAAGAGCATTACACGAGAGGTATTCGTAGCGTTCATAATCCTTATAAAAAAAGCCACCAAATACGATCAACATTTGCTGGCTTTTTATTTTTAAATCAATGTTAGTTCGTTTTACCCAAACAAATCATCGATATCATTTTGATTAAACGCTGATGTTTGTGGTGCCTGAACTTTTATAGGTGACTCAGGTGCAGGAGAATCAGCTGTCATTCTTGAATCAACATTAATTTTCTTTTCCATCATATTGTGGAATTTTTCAATATTAACTCCAAATGTTGATAGAATATTCTCTTTAATCTCGTCTTCAATATGTAATTCATACACTCTTGTGAATAATTGAAGCATCTTAATCTGAATTTCTGCCATTACTTTTCTTACATGAACCAGTTTCTGTGAAACAATATCATGAAATTGCAACGCAGTCATAATTGCGATTGCATCATTTCTTATTTCGCCTAACATCATAGCCGCTTCCATATCTTCTGGGTTTGCACCCATTTCTAAGGTATCAACATGAGACATGATTTGCTCAACTCGATTCATTATTTGATAGGTTGCATCCGTTGTTTCTGCAACGGCTGTATCTAATTCACTAGCAGCATCTGGCATTAAACCAGTTGTATTCATAATTGATTCAGAAACATCATTTAAAAGTGGCGAAACTTCACGGAGAAAGACAAACAATTCTTCTAAAAAGGGTAAAATTCCTTCACCAAAAGCAAAAAGACTTTTTATTTGCTTTATTCGGGTTATAATTTCACCGTAATCGTCATTTTTTATCATACTTGATTCCATTTGATAACTCACATAGCAATAGCTTAAGCAAGAAGTTTATTCATTTTTTGTTCGAGTGTTTCTGGTGTAAATGGCTTAACAACGTAGTTGTTTACACCTGCTTGAACAGCTTGTAATACATCATCTTTCATTCCTCTAGTTGTAATCATAAGAACTGGTATTTTCGCATATTCTGGCGTTGTTCTCAGTTCTGTAACAAACTCAAGACCATTCATTTCAGGCATATTCCAATCTGTTATAATAAAATTTATTGGATGCTCTTCTAATTGCTGAAGAGCTTCTTTTCCGTTGCTCGCTTCAACAGACTCTCGATGCCCGAGTCGTTCAAGGGTGTTTTTAATAATTCTTCTCATTGTAGGAGAATCATCTACTATTAATATAAAAAGATCACTCATAAGTTTAATTTGCCCATGTTTGTTAGTCTGCCGAAACAAATTCGACGTAATTTAGCTATCTGCAGGGAATTAGAACAGTAAATAACGGAAATAGTTCAATAAATTCAAAAATAATTATCAAGATTCTCGAATTTTTTTAATCATTCGTTGATATTCACTAATCAAGTCTTTCTGTTGTAGGTTCATTAATTGTTTATCAAATATAGTAATGGCGTTTTCCAAAATTTCAATAGCTTTTTGTTTATTATTTCTAATTACTTCACTTCTAGCTATCATGCTGTACAAAAAAGTTGACATTGGGCTTAAGTTCAATGCCTTATACAAATACTCAAGGGAGAGATTAATATTATTTTTAGCATGCTCAATCATTGCTAAATTGGATAGAGCCATCACGTAATTGGTAAGCAGTATGTAATTTTCATCTCCTATTTTTTTATTTTCTTCAGGTTTATTAGCCATATCAATAAACTCGTGAAAAATTATGCTTGCTTGCTCTATGTGTCCTAATTTATAAAATAGAAGAGCTTTATAAAAGATTATTTCTGGGAAGTATTTGTGATTTACTAGTGTTTTTTCCATCCTTTCGAATTCATCTACTTTTTTAGTATTTGCCAAGTACATAAAAATTACACGGTAAACATGACTTCTTACTGGAAAACTGATTCCCAGTTTTAAGGATTTAACACAGGCTTTATAGGCATCAGCTGTTCTTCCTAATGCTGAATAACTTTGAGATAAATAATAATGGGTATAAGGGTCGTGAGGATTCTCTTTTAAATTGGCTAAGAGTAAATCCATATTTCTTTTTGTTTTTGTAGATGTGTTTATTTCTTTGCCATATCCTTTATGCAGAATTTCGATTTTACTTGTAGTCGTTCTGCCGCTTTGGATCATAATATTTTCATGAATTTTATTCTTAAATCTAATTTCTGGATGATTTCTAAAAAATCGTATCAATCTGTGACTAACTAGTATTTCCTCTGATGAGGCATCTCTGAGATTATGTAATATAGAGTAGTATCCATCATATTCTTTATACGGATATTCGCTTTTAAACCAATCTATAGAACTAGGTATAATTTCTTCATCAGCATCTAGTTGCAAAATAAATGGATTTGTTGCTAAAGATAATGACTCATTTCTTGCCGCTGCAAAATCTCCAATCCATTCAAAATAGCTTATTTTAGCTCCATTTTCTTTGGCAATTTCAACTGTGCTATCTGTTGAACCCGTATCAACAACAATAATTTCATTTACCCAATCTTTTACTGATTTTAAACAAGCATCAAGATACGCTTCTTCATTTTTTACGATTAAACAAACTGAAATAGGTAATTTTTGAAGCATGAATTTGATTTTTACCAGAACGTGTTGTTAATTTTTTTTGCTAGCTATTTCTTCCGCTTTAGTATAATAGGTTGCTGCATTTTCTGTATAACCTGCTCTAGATAGCAAATCTCCCATCATTAAGAAATTATCAGCATCTTCTTGTTTGGTTTGAATTCTATTCGTTAGATATTCAATTCCTTCGTCAATTCTGTCGTTTACAATTAACCACAATACATAATTTCTATGTGCAGGCTCAAAATCTTCTAATTCAATGGCTTCTTTAAAATCTCTTTCCGCCATACTCATTTCGCCCATATTCAGATAAGCAAATCCTCTAAAATTGTATAAATTCGGATCGTACGGAGACTCTCCTAATGCCTTTGAAAATGAGTGAACCGACTCTATCCATTTTTGCTCACTTTGATAAGTTAATCCCTCTAGATGATACCCTTCTGATTCACTTGGGAATTTCGTTTGAATTTCTATGGCTATATTAAGTGCATTGGAATAATCATGTGACTCTAACGCTTTTAATCCTGATTCGAGTAGCTTTTCATCCATCTGTTTTATCAACTTTATTTTTCATTTTTATGAATAATGGAATCTGACCAAGTTCAGGCTTTTCAGATAGAAGACTATTCTGATTCGATTGTTTAACTTGCTCATATAATTCACCCCTCAAAATGCCAATTTCTTTAGGGGCATCAATTCCAATTTTTACTTGATTACCTTTAACTTCATATATAGTTATCGTTATATCAGACCCAATTCGGATTTTTTCATTCTCCTTACGTGACAAGACCAACATTTAGAAATCTCCACTTTCCTGAGAAATTGATTCCAAAATTAGTTGTTTTCCTGTTTGTTTTACCGGGTCTATAACTATTGGAGATCGTAAACTTACAGTTTGAACAGAACTATCTAGTTTGAGAATGATATAGGCATTCTTGTTCTCATTTTTTGCTAAATACTTATCTAACTGAATTTTATAAAATTGCTGCGATTCTCTATCAAAATCATTAAAATCTATTGTTTTATACAACACTAAAGGAAAATGATACACCCCATCTGTTGAAATCATCCATACAATTGGTGCGTATTCCTCAAAAGTAACCATGGCATAATCCTTTATTGTTTCTAAGCCAGGAATCCCCTCTGAAAATTTCATTACTGTTCGTTCATCAACATCAAATGAGCCAAATAATTTTGATTGAATAGATAGCATTTCTTGTGTTAAAGCCATGTTTATTAAGTTAATTTCCTTCTGATAAGCCCAATGTACTAGAAATCTGTTAAATATAATTGAGCAATGATAATTGAGACATTCGCGAAGTTAGACTTAAAGCGGCCTGATAAGCCGTATCTAATGCTTGAAGTTTAGTCGCAGCTTCTGCAAAATCGGTGTCTAATAATCTGCTTACTTGTGAATTCAAATTAATATTTACTGATTCAAACTGTTCAAATGCAAATTGCATTTGATTTATAGCGTTTCCTATACGTCCACCCATACGACCTAAATATTCAACCGATAAATTGATATTTTCTAATTCAGCATTAACTGCTTGTGCATCATGATTATTAAGAGCGGTTTCGATGCGATTTACCATGTCGAATACACTTTCCCCATTATAATTAAATAGAGCATCACCATTAACACCCACATTAACGGTATTACTCTGACTCGCAGTAATTACTAAATTTTGTGAATTCCCATTATACACTACAGAACCAGCCTGCTCCTCGAACGGTGGAGTTTGTGTGCGTGTTCCACCAAAAATATAGCGTCCATTTAACTGAGTATTGCCATATTCTGTTAATTTCGTTCTAATTGCAGCAACGTTTTCGCCTAGAATTTCCATGTCGCCATCTGTTAAAGCGGCGCCATTCGCTCCTTTTGTTGCTAGTGTTTTTAGCTGATATAATTCATCTAACATTCGGCCAATCGTTTCATCGGCGACTTGTGCTTGTTCTATTCCACTAGCCAAATTGGACTGAAATTGCTCATTTCTTTGAATTACCGTCTTTTTTTCTTCTCCATTTGAAAATGCGATTGCATCGTCAGATGGTTTGTTAACTCGTTTGGCAGTTGCAATTTGAGTGGTTAATTCAGCATACTTGCTTCTGTTACGGTTTAACTCCGTTAACATAGATTCAAGCATTCCATTTGTAGTAATTCTCATTTTTTTACCTTATTTCCTCTGAATTCCATTCTGTCAAACCAAGCTCAAAACGGTATCATACATAACTTGCACTGAAGCAATTACTCTAGCAGAAGCCTGATAAGCATTTTGAAACTTAATCATATTTGCCAGTTCTTCGTCCATATTTACGCCTGAGGCATCAAGTTTTTGATTCTCTAGCATCAATTTGGATGAACTAACCGATTCTACTTGTGTTCGTAATGAGCTTATCGTAAATCCTGTTTCAGCAGCTATACTTAGACTATATTCTATAAACGACTTATCGCCAACTGCACTTGAACTATCTAGCAAAGTAAATATTTGTCTTGCAGCGGTATTGTTACCCAGTGCACCGGAAGTATCAGAAGCAGCAATTAAACTTACACTATCAACGATTTGTGAATTTAAAGCAATTGTTGAAGCTGTTGTTCCACTTGGATTAAAAAACTCAATTCCTGTGGTATCATTTAAGTTGAACCCATTAACATGTACCTGATTTACTTTAGATACTAAATTTGACGCTAATGTATCTACTTTTGTTTTGAAACCCGGTAAAGTTGTTTCATAAGAATCAATCATTGCACCTAATTTACCGCCAACATTCTTTAGGGTCCTACCATTATTTAAACGAAGTCGAAGAGCGTTATTTGTGCTATCAATTTCAGGCTCAACATTAAATACTCTGTCGTGCTGAACAACCACTAAATTACCGATTCGAACTTCTACTGATCCATTATTACTATAAATCGTATTAATAGCTACAAGTTTAGAAAGCTCATTTAGACGCATAGCTCGTAAATCGAGCGCTTTATTATCTGCTTGTCCTGTTCCTGATACATTTGCAATTTGAACGTTTAATTTTGCAATATCCGATGTTAATCGATTCACTTCACCAACTAATGTAGTAGATTCTTTTGAAAGGGAATCTTTTATTGCATCTAAATTGGCTGAAATTTCATTAAATCGTGAAGTCATGTTTTGTGCTGAAAACACTACACTTTCCCTTAAAGCCAAACTCTCAGGATTATTCGACAATTCTGAAAAGGAATTGAAGAATTTGGTTATGAGTTTATCTAAATCGTTGTCAGAACCCGTTGCAAAAAGAACTTCTAGTTGTTCGTACAATTTAATTTGTTCATTATATCCGCCCAAATCCCCTTCTTTTGATTGTATCTGAGTTTCTACAAGAGTATCACGAAGTTGCTTAACTGTTTCAACGTTTACTCCCAAGCCAACAGAGAGACCACCTTTTCTAAATTCAATTGCTTCTAGCTCAACACGTTGACGCGAGTAACCGGGAGTATTTGCATTAGCAACATTTTGCCCTACCACTTCAAGTGATTTCTGATTGGCAAACATGCCACGTTTTCCGATTTCGAGTAATTCGCGCATTGCTGATTGTTCTTTCGTTAAACGGTTTGATTAATCAATTTTGAAGCTACATTTGATGTTGCTTTTTTTCCTGTGGATTTATAGTGAGTTGAATGACCATCAGAGAGTTGAAAAATTGCTCTCATTGTGTCAGCTACGTGGTCTTGAGCAAACTGCAACAATTGAAGTAAATGTACTTGTTTTGTCTGAGTTTTCTGAATCGCTGCTTTTAAACCATCGCGCAAATCTGTTAATTCATGATCTGACGGATCACAATAAGGCATCAAATTCGGTAATGTGTAGGACTTCGTTTTAACTTTAATAGAATTAAAACTTAAAATTAAGGCTTGTCTTAATTCATCTTCTAATGCGTTTATAGTCGAATTAACCGCATTTTGTTGTTCAATTGCTTCTTGAAGTTCTTCTAAGCGATGTTTAACAACACATTGAATTTGTGTAGAAAGTAATTCTGAGGCTGTTTCAAAATGATCCGTAAGATTTTTTAATAAATCTTTGATTACGGGCATATTATAAATAATTGCCATTTAAAGACCTTTTAGCTTTCTTCCGTTTTAATTTTCCAATGTTTCATTACCAAATCGGCCATTCCGAGTGTTTTTTGGCTTGCAATTTCATTTGCTAATGTTTCAGTGATATGTTCACGGTACATTGCGAATGAACTTGCACCTATCGCATTATCGGACATTTTGAAGCTACCTTTAGTCATTTCCTCAACCAAATGTCGTGCAAACATACGTTCAAATTCCATAGCTGTGTCTTGCTTTTTTTTCTCAAGCTTATCTAGTTTAGCCTCAGCGAGATTAAAGTTTCCTCTTAACGGTTTAATTTCCATACTTTTTCTTACTCTCTTTCTTTCGCATTTATTGAGAAAAAATCGATTACATAATCACTAATTCGCCCTTTAAAGCGCCAGCTTGATGAATTGCCTGAAATATGGCGATAATATCTCTTGGTGATAAACCAACTGCATTTAAAGCAGCTGCCAACGAAGTAACATTTGTATTGGGTTCAAGAACAAACGTGTTACTAGGGCCTTCTGTTATTTGTGCTCCACCAACAGATCCTGATACCGTATTTCCACCAATACTTAAGGGGGATGGCTGAGAAACAAACGGCGTTTGCTGCGTTGCAATGCGAATATTGCCATGGCTAACTAAGACTTCACCAATTCTGACATCTCCACCAGCTACAATTGTTCCAGTTCTTTCGTTAATTACAACGCGTGCAGGAACTTCCATATCAATTCGAAGCTCAAAAATCTGACTTACAAATCGGTTTAAATCTGAAACATCCGTTAAAGTTGCAGGCCAAGTTACATTTATTAAACCAGCATTATGAATTTTCGCAATTGGTTCATCAGCAAACAAATTTACAGCATTGGCAATTTTCTCAGCGTTTGCATACGATGGATTTACCAAAATAAGGCCTAATGGCGATCTTCTATTTAGCTGAAAAGATGAATTTGATATAACTTGCCCGCCATTTGGAACAGTACCAGTTAAAGTCAAATTTTGTGAAACTCTTGCACCATCGGTTTCTGCGCTTATTCCACCAACAATGATAGAACCTTGAGCTTTTACATAATAATCTTTGTCTTCAGGATCAGTTAATGGTGTTTGTAAAAGAATTCCACCTGCAAGACTTGTTGCATCTCCAAGAGAAGAAACAGTAACATCAACGGCACTTCCATAGGCATTGTAAGGTGAAATCTTAGCCGTAACCATAACTGCTGCCACGTTTCTAGTCCTCATCATATCAGGATCAACATTGATTCCGAAATTTTGAAGCATATTAGCTATCGATTGAACCGTAAATGCTGCACCTTGTCTTCGAATGGTTCTATCACCCGTTCTGTCTAATCCTGTTACAAGTCCATATCCTATTAAAGTTCGCTCGTTAGCACCTAATACTTTTGTAATATCTCTAATTTTGGTCTGACAAAAAGCGGAGTTCACTGAAACCAAAAGTAACAGTGAACCAAGTAAAAAAGAAGTACTCAAAATTTTTGTTTTCATATTCATTTCTCTTTTAAAAAACTCCAACATAAGCGGCAACGCCAAGTCCAATGCCTATTGTGACCCAAATTACCTTTTGCCAGAACTGACTTCTATCCGCTAATTTCTCAGAACTCTCTTTTTTTACATAAACAATTTCTGCATTGGCGATTTTGTATGAAGCCACCACATTATAGGAATCAATATCATTGGTTCGGATGTAGCCTTTAATTTCAAGTTTGTATAACTCTCCATTTACTTCATTACTACGCATTCCAACTAAATACAAATCACCATTTGGTAAAATCTCTTCAATTCGTGCACTAACCGTACCCCTTAATAAATTACTTTGTGCGGCTGCATTTCGATCATTCGATTGATAATCAACTGCTGCGTTTGCTCCAAATAAAGGAAGGAAAGGAGCTAAATTTCCAGTTACTGAACCTGTTGCACCACCATTTACTCCTGATTTATTTGAGTTATCGGCAGATGACGAACCTGTAATATTTTCTTGTAAAACGATTGTTACTAAATCCCCAATTTTCCGAGCTTTATAATCTTGATATAAAGAAAATTGTGACGATCCAACTTGAACCTGAAGAATAAATACACTCAAAAAGAGCAGAATAAAATGTTTCATAATGTTTGTTCCCAGGCAACAATTTGAGAAGAAATGACTTTTACTTTGTATGTTTTGCGTGTTTTATCGCACCAAACGTTTATGAACTCACCTTTAGCGGCAGAAACTCTACACGTAACGGGAAGACTTAATGCAATTCCTTCTTGAGAAAAGGTCATTGTAACAGATTCTCCAGCTTTAATAATGGGAGGATTTGTTAAATCTGTTGGACGAATTGGATAACCACTTTTAAGCAAACTTGCCGTAACCATTCCATCAACATCATTTACATTTTCTACAACAATTCCACGCAAATTTGTGATATCAATCCATTGCATAGCAAATAAATCAGCTGATAGAGGTGTTCCACTTTCTAAACGAGCTAAAGGAACAGGTAACAATTGTGAAACTTGAATGAGAAATTGAACTTTTGCCACTCGCTCATTGCCGTTCCGTTCATAATTCACATCAAAAACAGTATAACCTCTTGGGATTCCATCATTTGTGGGCCGAACTGATTTAATCACAATATTATTTCCGTCCAATGAAGATGGAAGTCGTTTTAATGAGATGTCAAAACGAAAGCTATCATCAGTGTAAACGGAAGAAACCATTTCTTTTACTTTTCCAACAATTAGTGATTTTTTATCACCATCAATAGATACATCCTTTCCTTTATGGAAATTATCCAGACTTTGTAGCAGAAATAAACCAATAAGAAAAATCAGAGTATTCATTGTTTGAAAAGAAAACTATTAACGTTTGATACTGTTTGTTATTCCCATCATTTCTTCAGCAGTTGTAACCATTTTTGAGTTGGTTTCATACGCTCTTTGAGCTACAATTAAACGAACCATTTCATTTACAATATCAACGTTTGAGTTTTCAGTAAATCCTTGCATAACTCCACCAAATCCTTCTCCGCCAGGAAGCCCTAAAAAAGGATCGCCTGAAGAATCGGTTGCTTCAAATAAATTATCACCAAGTGCGCGCAATCCACCTGGATTAATAAATTTAGCCAATTCAATTTGGCCCAAATCTACGGCACTGTTTTGACCCTGAACCATAGCGGCAACATTCCCATCTTGAGTAATCTTAATAGAAACAGCATCTTGAGGTATTTCAATTTGATCAGCTAACGGTAAACCAGAGGAGTTTACTAACATCCCTTGTGAGTTTAGCGTGAAACTCCCATCTCTTGAATAGGCAACGGTTCCATCAGGTCTTGATATTTGAAAAAATCCAATCCCATTAATGGCTAAATCCAATGGATTTCCAGATTCTTCCATGGTGCCTTGGCTAAAATTTCTAATGGTAGCTACAGGTCTAGAACCATGGCCAACTTGCAATTCAGGAGAATCGTTACTCACATTATTTGCAGAAGCACCCATTCTTGATGCAGCCAAGGTTTGATAGAATAAATCCTGAAATGCGATTTGTGTTCGCTTATAGCCTTGTGTATTTACGTTTGCAAGGTTATTTGCAATGTTATCTACCGAAAGTTGTTGGGCGCTCATGCCTAATGCGGCGGTTCTTAATGCTCTGAACATAGATTGCTTTCCTTATTGTTTATTTATTGAAATCGGCTTAAACCGCTTGTAACGCGGCCTAAATTATCGTCCATAGCTCGCATATTTCTTTGCTGAGCTTCGAAAAGACGCATGTTAGTTGTCATGGAAATCATTTCCTCAAGCGGGTTAACATTTCCTGCTTCATAATATCCATGACTAATCTTACTCGTTGTGTCCACATCAGCCATGTATCCATCTTTGACACCTAAATAGGAATTTGTTTTTCTCTCGAGTTGTTCAACATCTTCAACTTTCATGAGTTGAATTTGGTCAACAATATCTTCATTGATTCGAATAGTTCCGTCTTGGCCCACTTCAAATTTTAGATTGTTTGATTGTAGTGCATTTGAATTTAATAATTGAGGTAAAAAGATATCTCCTCCAGAACCTTGAACGAATCCACCGTTTTCATCTCTTAAAAAGCCTTCTCCGTCTAAATGAAACCTGCCGTTACGGCTTAACATGTTTTCACCTTCGTAATTCACTTGAAAAAAACCTTCTCCAGAAATGGCAAAATCAAAATCGTTACCTGTTTGTTCTAAACTGCCTGCTTCCAAGTTAATCCGTTGATAGGCCTGAGGATCTTGAACAGCTTGATCATGAATTTTCGCTTGAAACGCTTCAAAGAACAATTTATCGCGCTTAAAACCTGGCGTATTTATATTGGCCAAATTATTAGCAGTAACTTCTTGGGAGCGAGAAACCATTTGCATAGCTCTCAAAGCAAATTTTAAGCGATCTATCATAAAAATTATCGTTTAATTAGACTATTCTGATAAACTTTGACAAAGTTCGTGCCAATTAAACTTGCTTTCAAATTCCCAATAAAAAGACCTTTTAAACACGGGTAAATTTTCTATTTTTCAGCAAATATTCATTTAATTAAAGTTTAACATGGCACTCGAATTTAAAGCAACTGTAGTTCAAATTAACCCAGAAATTAACGGTCAAGGCAGAAATGGAACTTGGCGTAAACAAGAAGTTATTGTTGAAACCAAATCTCAATACCCTAAAAAAGTTTGTTTAAGTATTTGGGGAGACAAAATTGACCAATTTGGGTTAAGCACAGGAAACGAATACACCTTTAATCTTGATATTGAATCGAGAGAATATAATGGTCGTTGGTACACCGATGCTAAAGCCTATGATGCTAAGCCTGCCGATGGGCAACAAGGTGGTGGTTTTACTCCAAAAGTTGATGAAGAGTGGAATGCTAAAGCAGCTCAGATTAAAGGAACATCTGTGCCTGATTTTGATGCAGCAGATGATGATTTACCGTTTTAAAGCATGGAGCAAGCATTCAAAATTCTGAATTTTGAATGCTTAATTTTGAATGCTTAATTTTGAATTGAAAACGCTTGCACTAATCAACCATAGCGATCTGCACCAAACTCCCCCTTACGCCAACCAAATAAGCCATAAAGACAAGCCGAACTTGAAGGGGGATAAAGGGGGATGTAAACTCGAAAACAAAAACGCTCAGCAAAAACAAAAATATGGCAAAGGTCAATTCCTCATTTCTCATCCATCACTACATCATTTCTCTTGACATCCCCTGCCCCCTTTGATGATCTAGTATCATCGTATTCAAAGACTTCGGCTAAAGGGGGAGTTTTTCGACCAGCGCTCCGCATTAGTATACCGAAGCTTAGAGCCAAAATTCCTTTTACTCTTCATCTAACTTTTCAGACAAGCCAATGAAATAGCTAAAATTAGAATTTTCAGCCTGAGTTTGTAACTCCAATTTTAAATCTTCGTCTATAAGTACGTTTTTTGTAACACTAATTATTGCTTGCATATCTAAGACATCAAGAGCATCAATAAATTGTTGTTTTTCTGTTTTTTTCAATTTCTTTAACACATTTAATAGCATTTTTTCGCTCACAATTGTGCGTTCTTGTGTCTTTTTTTCTGATTCGTTTTGTTCATAAATAAAAGTTATTCCAATTTGTTTGGCTAGTACTTCCAATAATTCTTGTTCCCTAAATGGTTTTCGAATATAGTCTGAAAAACCACCTTTAATTAACTCTTGTCTTTCGTCATCAAAACCTGAAGCTGTAACAGCAACAATAGGTACATTTGCTAAACTAGGGTTATTTCTAATGATATCTTTTGCTTCCATTCCATCCATTTTAGGCATAACAATATCCATTAAAATAATATCAGGAATTGATTCTTTAACCAATGCAATAGCATCTAAACCATTCTCCCCTTCTCTACACTGAATTCCTAATGGCTCAAGAATAGCCATAATTAATAGTCTATTCTCCATTACATCATCAATTACATCTGCTACGATTCTTCTATTTTCTTGAATACCAATAACATTTTGCTCATTACTTTTAGTAGAATTTAATTCAAAATCTACCACAGGTATTTCAAGTGGAAATTCTACCATAAACTCAGAACCTAAACCTTCATTTGATACAACATTCAATTTCCCATTCATTAAAAGTGATAAATGATGACTTATGGCTAAGCCAAGTCCAGTTCCTTTATTTGAATATCCTTTTATTTGTTTGAACGGTTCAAAAATATCTTTTTGCTGATTTTTTGGAATTCCCCTACCAGTATCTTTTATTTTTATAGAAAGTGCCTCTTGGAATTTTGCATTTACATTAATTTCAACACGGCCTTTCTCGGTGTATTTAATCGCATTTCCAATCAAATTAATTAAGATTTGTCGCAATTTACTTTCATCCAAAATGATGTATTGAGGTACTTTTTCGTCAATGATGACCTCAAATTCCAGATTTTTTTCATTCGCCAATAATTTAAACATCGATTTTAAATCATTCAATAAGACCGTTAAATCAAATACTTGATTAATTACTTCTAGGCGCCCTGCTTCAATTTTTGATAAATCAAGCACATCGTTAATCATGCTTAATAGGTGCTCTCCGCTATTATGTAATATTTCTACAAAATTTTGATTTTTTTCGCTTAAACTTGAATCCTTACCTACTAATTCCGAAAAACCTATAATGGCATTTAATGGAGTGCGTAACTCATGACTCATACTTGCTAAGAATAAAGACTTTGCTTTATTTGCCGTTTCAGCAATACTTTTGGCTAATTCTGCTTCTTCTCTTGCACTAACTAATTCATTTTCAATTGCAATTCTTTCCGTAAGATCATCACCCACAGCCATTGCACCTGCTAAATTACCTGATTTATCATAGATTGGAACAAATCGAGTTTGATACGATCTCTTATTTATTTTCAGCTCAACTTGTGTCGATTCTCCATTATGAGCACTTCGTACGGCTTCTTCAATTTCTTTACCTGGGAAAATATGTATAACCATTCTACCGACAACATCACCTGGTCTAAGCCCAGCTTCTGTAAATCCTTTTCCATCTGCCTCATAAATAAGTCCGAATTGATCAATAGTTATTAATATCATAGGTGAGGTTTGGAAAACGGTATGTAGCTGTTGTTCCGTATGGCGTAATTTATCCTCAGCTCTATTTTGAAGTACTATTTTCCTTCGATATTCAATTATGACTAAACCCAATATAAATCCGGCAAGTATATAGACAAATATGGCAAAAGGACGTTTATACCATACTTTTCTAATACTAAGTGGAATACTTATACTTTCTGATATAGGGAAACCACTTCGTTCTGCACGTATTTGCAATATATAATTGCCAGAATGGATATCTCTTCCACTTAAAGTTATTTGTGAACCAACTGTTTTCCATTGTTCATCAAAACCAATAATTCTTATCTGATAATCAACTTTTATTTCTGGATACGACACTGTTAAATATTAGAGTTGAATGATCGAATTTTCAATGGCCTGTATTGACGAACTATATTCACTTTCTTTTTTACCGTCAATTACAATAGATGTAATTTGAGGTTTAAGCGTTTGGCTTCTTAAGTAAATTGGTTTCTTTAAATAAGCTATCCCATTAATAGTGCCCATCCATACCCGGTCTTTCGAGTCTATTCTAAGACTTCTATACGTACTTGTTAGACTAGGCAAGCCATCAGTTTTATTAAATTTAGTGAATTTAGCATCCTTGTAAACATACAAACCATCTTGAGCTCCAATCCACAAATTATCATGGCTATCTATCTCTAAAGCAGTGAAAAGTTCAAATCTTATTTCATCTTGACCTGCAATTCTGCTAACCTGATTATCTTCGACTTTGACCAAACCTTGAGTTCCTATCATCCATAATTGATTTTGAGAGTCAAATTCTATATCTGAAATTCGAAGACTTGTTTCAGAACTTCCAATAAATGGCTTACTTAAATTTTCAAATCGGTCTGCATTCCTATTGTAACGAAATAAATAGGTAGAGTCACCTTCTCCCGTTGCATACAAGGTTCCATAATTATCAAACCCAAAAGATTGAACAATACTATTTAGACCTAATTCTGCCCCATAATGTTTAATGATTCCATTCTTTTTTAACTGTAGCAATCCATCTATGTTATATACAACAAACCAAATAGTTCCATCAGGTCCACTTTTTAAGAAATAGGGATGAGTGGCTGTCCCAAACTCTGATTCTTTAATTAATGAAGATCGGATTACTTCGTTATCATAAACCCATTGAATTTTTCCATTTGAGTTCCCTATTAAAAGGGTATCCTCGTTAAAACTAAGCCCTTTTACTTGTGAATTGGGCGTTTTAAATAAGGTGTTAATTTCAATATGCCCTGAATCATTTTCTTTAAATCCATAAACAGTATTATCACTAGCCACACCTACTATATCATGTGCAGATACACTCATCGCTTGAGTGTATTGAAGTGATTGAGGGAAATACAATGCTTCAAATACAAACGGTTGTAATAAAATTACCCCTTGATCACTACTTGCCCAAATATTAGCTTCTGCATCTTCGAATAAACTATTTAAACCAATACTCTGCGATGCAAATATCTTAGTATGATTCACATACTCATTATTCTGTTTCTTTGTTGAAAATATCCCTTCGTTTTGGGTGGCATAAATCAATGTTTTATCAGAACTAATTAACAATGCCGTAACCTCATGTTTGCGATGAATAAAGCTAAATGTAAATGTATTATTTTTCTCTTTTTTAATTCTTGCTATTCCATGATTGCCTGCTATTAACCACGAATTAATCCCCTCTTTTACAATGGATCTGATATCCAAATCGGTCTTTTTACCTAAAAGTTTGACTTCTTCGAATTCTTTAGTTTTGGCATTTAAATGAAGTATATACCCTTTTTGAACGGCAATATAAATCAAACCACTTTCATCAAAAAAAGGATGATACGTACCAACATACGTTTCTCTATCGTGATATTTTTCATTTATCAAATACCGAATTAAACGACTTCCTTTAATTTGAACAATAGCAATGGGTTCAACTATTATGTAGCTACCATCAGGAGCTTTACAAATAGACTTTGGATAAAATAAAGCATTATCAACCGGTTGTGTTTCAGCTCTGATAAATGGTCTTAAAGTCGATTTTTCTGAATTATTTGCATATTGGATTCCACCATCTGAGACTACAAATAGTGCAGTATCTATCCATATAGTTTGCTTTACATATCGTGAATACAATTCTTTCTTTTGTACAAATGTTGATTTCGAATTAAACCGAACTAAACCGTCATCTGTTGCAATCCATATCGCTCTATCCTTTGTTTGAGAAATTGATTTCGTAAAATAAGTTGGCAAACCTTTATCAACGCCATAAATATGACTCGTATAATTTTGCCCAATAACGGTTTGTGCTATTGGAAAGGACCAAATCAGATAAGTAAATAGACGTATTATGCTACTTTTCAATCTATAAGTAGGATTCGTATTAACCTTTAGTACTACATTTTAAATCCAAGAATATGACTTCCGTTCGCCACATTCTTTTACAACCATATAATCAGCATAACGAATTCAACTCAAAAATTAACCTTGAGGTATATCGCTAAATCATAGTAAAATAATTTACTTGTAACATAAGTAAACTAATGTTCTGATATTAATAAATTTTTTGAATTTTTAATGCTAAATTTTGAATTTTTGGTTTCGTGCTTTGATTAAATAGCGCAAAGCACAGAACCAAAAATCCCCCTTCTATGTTAAAAGTCAAGTACTAGGCAAGATTTAAGCACAGTTATTTTATTCCATTTCTTTCATACCTGTTTTTTCCGAGTTTCTTAGCCTGTGAGTCAAGGTCGCATCTTATGCGTTTATATAA